>JGI24021J15306_10003767_pt1 | contig 17288 bp, 9 predicted proteins | sample Ectturendosymbi1_FD_15306 | JGI IMG/M metagenome (IMG submission 15306) | reverse complement strand
GAAGTTATGGGTAGACAAGAATCGCCGCAGTTAATAGAAAGGAAGACACAGGTTGATACTGATGCTCAAGAAACAAGTAGAGCTTATAAGTAAGGAACAGCATTTACTTTGGTACAACACCTCATGAAGCAAAAAATGAAAAGATATGCCAAGTGTCTCCAGGGGCTACCCCAATGAGTAGAACCCAGTCGGCTGGTTCCTCGCAACCCTGGAGCAATTTAACAAGCTGGAGCAATTTAACAAGCCTGGAGCAATTTCTGACAAAGTTTGAATCATCCATTAAATAACATCAATGCGTGCTGATTTTTGTTACTGGTGCAGTGTGCACAGACAGTGTTCCTTACTTAAAGTCAAAATATTTCGCACCTCCAAAACTTTGGGCTGGCTATGTCACTGGCTCTGCTTGCTTCACTTTGGGATGATTCAAACTTGCAGGTATCTGTATTCGAGTAACTAGCCCCCACAAAAGCGACGCAAGTGAATCTATCTGCAATGTTTTTGATAAGAAATCGATTTCATTTAAGTGTAACACTACTCACTCAGCCCTGAAAACTGCAAACAATATTTACAGGTGAAAAATTGAAAAGCTGAAACAAGAACAAATTCAAGATTAAAATTCAAATCAGTAAATCCAAACATAAGCCACAGCCATTACAACACTGGAACATACGTTGTTTCTGAATAAATGCTTTCACTGAAACTGGAAAACTGTCTGATGCTACTAGTTGAGCAACGTGACACACCCACATTGACTTCTGCCGCTATGATTCATAATCAATAGAGCATTGGTAAAATGTGTAAGAAAGAACAGGATTGCTTTTGTTGGATTGGCAGCTGGAAAATATGTTTACTGTTTGGCCAACATATTGTTGATGGTATATCTTACAACGTTACAAGTGGCTACATAAACACCATAGTTTTCACATGTCAGGTTTTGATTCAGCGGGAAGGTTTTGTGTTTTGTCATTATTTGTGAAACACCATTCATTTTCAGTGTTTTCCATGGTAACCACAAAGTGCACAGTGCTTGCAAGGGCTGTGTACACCTTCCAGTTGCTTTTCAGTCTTGCTAGCAAGATGCGTGTAGTTTCTTAGCTTTCATATAATTGGGCAGTTCTGTTGTAGGTAAGCACTGCCTTCATATTTAAGTCTTTTCCTCTCTCTGATGGAGTTAGCAGGTGGGTGAAAGATATAGCCCAGCATGCTAACAATAACATCNAATTGGAAAAACAACTATGTCCCTCAAAATGTGACAAGAAANTGAACCCACAGGGTTTGGAGTACAGGATAATGTAAGTCAAGTCAAGTCATGTTTGCGCTGTAAGTACACAGCAATAGAACACATTTCAATAAACAAAGCTTAAAACAAACAGCACAGGTTGGGCGAAAGGCGGATGTGCTCTGTCGCAAACATATCCTTATATGGATAAGCTACTCAACAACAAACAGTTTAAAATTCCCATCGAATTTGATTTAATGACAACTTGCATACCTTTGCTAAAGTGCATAAACATGTTTGTTAATATAGGCGAGATCTTGTGTCACTCTCTGGCCTGGATTCTACTTCTAGAGTTGCTCTCATGTTTGGCTTTTGCAAGCTAGACCACCATGGCACATAGTTTGACATTTCGCTATTTTGCTTATCATCTTATGCATATAAAGGCTATGGGTCCCCGAAATCCTTCTGTGGACCCCCCAGTTGGGAACCACTGCCCTAGACAGTAATCCTGAAAACAATTGTTTCATTGTATTGACATTATGTTAATAAAAATGTTATCACAATACTGCTCATGAAGTAGTTAACCAACATACTAATTGCAAATGCAAAATTGCTTTAAATATGTGTTTAACAAAGTTTATATTTACCAACCAAAATGTGGCTTGTGTATTCAGGTTTATCTGCAGTGCATGCAACCAGTGACACTGTATATTTCAGTCACTAGAATTTTATCATTTTCCTGCCCACGCCTAAAGTTATGCATGTGACATGCAAACATGCATGCCAAACTCTTTGTTTCAGATATATGGAAGTGATTGTATGAATTGACTGATCAGGATATTATTATTTTAATACAATTCTTTCTATAGGACTCAATCAACATTTATGTTGGAAGATGCTGAAAGTGATGCAGAACAGTATCTGACGAAGCATATGTAGTCATTTTTTACATTCTTCAAAGTGCAGCCCTAAGCCAAGTAAGTTTTTTGCTTTATGCATTCACTGCATTATCCTTCATTTTGCTATGCTCAAAGAACTATGTTGAAAATATCGTTAATCAATCAGAGAAGAAAACCAATTACACAGTTAAAGTGCAATAATTAAAAGGTCCAGGTTTGCTGCAACTGTTCAAGGAATCATACGACTGTGTTTTGCTTTCATGACTTTATGATAATTTGGCTTTGTACATATATGTCCTCTAAAAGTTAATCTCCACAAAGATGTGTAGTGGGACCAATCAGCAAATTTTTCAAAGGAAGTCAAGTAGCAGTAGCTCTATGCCTCTACATTCCTTTTTCAAATTGAATACCAGTCCATATTTGACAACATACATTTTGCACATGGGTATTAGAAACATGATGTGTCATTTTATTTATTAAGGTGCCGTATGTATTTATTCACATCTTGATAAGAACATTTTCTGAATATAGTTCCAAATGGGTCGATGTATGAACTAAAGTAGTTTTTCACAAGCATCTGGACTTACCTTTCACTAGTTCCTAACTTGGCATTTGCATACCTCAATGCTGCATCACACAGCAATGTCAATGACTAATGCCAGGCATTCAGTTCTGGAACTTTATCAAGAATATATGTCTTGCCCATTCTTGACTCCACAGATGTTTGTATGATAACTTTTTTGTTGCAGACACTAATCTTCTCAAAAACATTCAAACTGCCACTGAAAAGTATGTGCTTGGTGTCCTCATTACCACATCACATGATAGTACTTTCAAGAATGATTTAGGTCCCAAGCCACTACACCTCTGTCACCACTTTCACATTCATACTGCATTTGAAAGCACACCTTTTGGAACCTGACCTTTTCCTCTTTGTCCTTGCTTGCCAATTCTCCTCTGAAGTAACTAACTTGTTCCTTAACCAGCCAAGTAACATTTGGTATTTGCATAGTTGTAACCTTCATGCAACAGCAATCTTGTACATGCATTGTTTGAGTAACGGTAAGCTCAATATCGATGGCCACAACAATCCAATCTGCTAATACGGTGCTGCAAAGACTAAACATACATTATTTGATTGCGCTTTAAATAAAGAACCAATCTCGTGTTCAGTAATTGAGTCATTAAGTTTCCAAGAGCTGTTTATCCAAGGACTCATCTGTGTTCCTGTTCAAGCAGATGTGTTTGTTTTTGTCAAAATATTCACCTTTTTAACACTTTGAGAGCCGGTCCACAATATATTCGTACTTGAATTTCGGCTTAAAAAACAGTAGTTTTCGGTTGCTTACCAACGCCCTAGCTCCTCCGCCGATTGCGCTATAGAGCTGTTCAAGAGCTCAAACGGATCGGCCAGTCTAGTAGATTGTACAAAAAAATTTTTGGTTGGGGAGTGCGGATTTTTTGTGAGTGACTTCATAAGTGAAGTAGTTTTAGGGTCATTTTGGCTCATGTTGCCTGACCTAATGCCAAACCGCTAGGCCAAAGTGTTTCGCTGAAGTTTTCATTGGAAACTAGACTTGAGTCCGAGTCTTTTGAGCCTTTGATCAACTTTCTAGTGTTTCTAGTTCAAAAGTTATGATCTAAAATAAACAAATTAATTAATTAACTAATTAGCTAATTAGTCAAAATATTTTTACTAACTTACATCACACCTTTTGAACCTGAAACCCCAGCATGTCATCCAAAATATCAAAAAACTCGGATTGTTGCCTAGTTTCCAGTGAAAACTTCAGTGAAATACTACCACCTAAAGGTTGGTGCCCAGGGCCAGGCAAAGTGGGCCAAGGTGGCCTAAAAGTCCTCCACTTATGACATCACTCACAAAAAAAACCCACCCCCAAGCAAAAAAAATTTTTTTTGAGTGCAATCTACTAAACTAGCCAATCCGTTTGAGCCATTGAAAGCTCTCTAGCGCAATCTGCGGAGGAGTTAAGGCGTTGGTAAGGCAACTGAAAACTGCTGGTTTTTTTTGCGAAATTTGCCGAAACCACCCGGGTGCCAAAGTGTAAAGTAGATAAATGTGTTCATGTGCATGTTGTTAATGTTCAGTTTTGTGTTTTTTACACAAATTTTATTGGTTTTTGTTTTTCAACCTTTTTGTTCTGTGAATTTAGTTTTTGTTTTTCAAGCTTTTTGTTTGAAATTAGTTTGGAGTGCATATTTATCAACATTACCTGGTGATAATTTTAGGTCCTGGTGTGCCTGCATTGTCGTTTCAACAAGTAACACAAAAACGTCACTTATTCTTATTTTATTTGGTACTACTGGGTACCAAAGTTGTAAGTTTTTTTTATTCAACAAAATAACATGATATTGCCATTACCCTGTGCGACTCACGTTTATTGCACAAAAAGTAGTGAGACTCCCAGAAATCGTCTATTACTTGCACTAGCTACCAGCCAAAAATGTCTTGCTTACTACAAAGAGAAAACACTTGTTTTGTTTCAGATGGTCACTAGTGTCTCTGAGGGTTGTTGTTATTGATACATTCTTTTTCATAGCATGCTGTGATCTTAATAGTTGTTGCAAGTATGTGAATTACTAAAATATATACAGCAAGTTTAGCTTGCTGCAAACACAAGTTGCCTGCAACTGTGCATGGTGTATAGGTTTTGGATAACTTGATAAGCATGCACATTTGAATACAGACATGGAAAATGATGATTCTTCAAGTTTTGGGGATTCTATTTTGCTACACCCAGATCATGGATTGTCACGTCAAACAAAGTATGGGAGTATGTTTTTTCTCTGACATGGTTGTAGCTGTGTCTTTTTTCTAATTAGCAAGAATGAATGTTTGAAGCTAATGCTGAGAAAAGTAACTTGGCTAAGGCCAAGATTATAAAACTGTGCAGAAGTGTGTAAGTTCAAGATGAAGACCAGGTGATTTAAATGGGTCAAAGCATGGACTAGCAACCACACATGGGGCGATTACATTACAAATGTAATCGATTACGATTACTTGTCTCATGCTTGATTACGAGTAAAAACATTGCAATGTAATTGATAACGATTACATGAAAGTAATCATGATTACAATCGTGATGACATTTGTCTTGAAACATTCTCAGAATTTAATAAAACAACATTTGCATGGTTTGTAAGTATATTTCCAGATGACATGCGATATGAACAACTGCAGTAAACAAAATTACAAGTCACTAAGGAGAAAGCGCCGAAAAAAAGAAAATTCACATTGATTCTTTTCTGAGATGTTTGTGCAGTAAACAAACACTTTAAATAGTGATTGNACACTGATTGGACAAAAATATGTTTAACATGTTTGTTATAGTTGATGAACATCAACATTTCAAACNTTTCATCANTCAGTCGACATCTATCAGGCTTGAATGTTTGTCTAGCAATGCTGAAAAGCCTTTCGTTAGTAATTTAAAAATTGCCGACTATTTCTTCAAACTTGGTTACGATGTTTCAGCTGTGTGGTGGCAAGAGTGTGCAGAAGGGGACGAACTGGACGACGGTCCCGAGCATCAAAGCAGGGGCGGATCCAGCCAGTAATGTTAGGGGGCGTCGGCAATATTTGGTGGTCGAGTCTCATTACGGGTTCGCTACTGTAGGAGAAATGAAGTATACGTCACAACAATGAATGGACGGCAAAATGGCCTTATATCGCGAATGCTGTTTTCCAAATTGTACAAAGTCATGGTGGATGCAGTTACTTTCATAGGTTTTAGTGTGGGCGATTGTCCCCCTGGATCTGCCCATGCATCAAAGCCAGGGGGCCATCAAAGAGTGAAATTTCAAAAATGCTGGAACTAGATGCTTTTTCGTATTGGAAGGCTAGTAAACATGCTGCATGGATTTAATTTTTGGAACTTGTTTTTTTTGTCAGTACTGCAGTAGTTTTTGCTTATTTCAAATGCCCGTATTTCTCACATTCTTCAATTTTAGAATTTTGTAGGGGGGCATCCAACCAAGCAGTTGCCCCGGGCCAGGGCATACTATGGAATGGAATGTAAGTCTTCCATCTTACATAGCAGGCAAAATCTTCCATACAATTCCATTCCATAAATGAAATATTCCATACCATAGATCTTCCATTCCATCTTCCATACTTTTCCATACCTAGTGTTAAACTAACACCCTATGCTAACACCTGATAATAAACGAAATGGAGCTAATCCACGCTAAAGAGGCACGTTATACCAGAACAACTTAAGAAGAAAAGCGTTTAATGAATGGAAAAGGGCTCTACTGGTGAATGCTGAATACGAACACTGAATTGATATGCTCACACATTAGTGCGTTGCAACATAGTTGCTTGTAAAGTGTCTTCTGCCAAAGAATTGCGCAAATCACTTAATATAAATTTTATGCCACTGAAGAGTCTTTCAACTGACACTTGATTGTGCCATTGTAACAGCAAAAACAATCCATGCCAGTTGTGAAAGCACCTTGCTAATATTTTGTTTAGCCCAGTAATGAAATGCACAACCTACTTTTGTACAATTCTTCAAGTCAAAAAAGTTGAGTAGGAATGTGATAAAAGATGAGCAAGTGACCTGACTTGTTCGTCTCCTTTCCTTTTGACATAAGCATCAGCTGCATAGGTGTAAGTTCATGGTCTTTGCCAATACTAGGCTACTAGGCACTTCTCTACTGCGCAAGCTGTTGTCTTGGTATCTCAGTAGCAGAAGCCCTTTATAAGCAGAAGGCTTTGAGCTCAATTTTGGCTGAGTTTTGCTGTTCTTTAGTCAAAAGCACTTGGTACTCCGGATCAAGGTAAGTTGCAGCCAACACTGGTGGAATCATATGTGATTTTTCCCTTTCTTTCATGCGTTCCATTAGCATTGTTTCTAGTGGAGTTGAAATATGCTCTTACGATAGCATGGTTAGTTGCCAATGGCCTAATGTCTTACCTGGAGTTATCGCACTCTCGAAGTTTTGTAGTGAGTATGCGTACTGGGGTCAAAGACTCCACAGCTGTTTCAATCAACTTGCCTTCAGAGCGCTCTTACTAAAATTTCCAAATGTAGTACCTGTACAAATATCAGTGAAGCTTCACTATCAAGTGGAAAAAATTGTAATCTTTGACATACTTTTTATTTCCATTATATTTTAACTAAATGCAATGTTGGCAAATTCTTGTCATATTTAAGCTTATACTTTGAACGTTTTTACGTACAGCAGAAAACAGGTGTGAGCTAATGAAGTAAGTGAACAAAGCTATACAAAGCTATCTACTTGGTGAGTAAGTGAAGCTGAGTGTCGCAATGAAACATTTTACTGCACTGGTTCGCAAAGCTAAATTCGCTTTCAACAAGACACATCACATCACGTTTGAAGTGTGACCTCAAAAGCTGACATGAGTTACTAAACCTACTTAGTATACGGTATTGACAGTGGCAACAGAATTCGCTTTAATCAATCTGAGCATGGGTGCAATTTTGTTGTAAACTGTGGGGGGGACAGTTTAGTGTGAAATCAAGAAAATCATCGGTTCGATGCAGAAGTAAAGTTTTGTAAATACAAATTTCCAATCCTGTTTACAGAGGTGTTTCAAAAGCAAGACCAATCACGCTAATACATCAATAGGGTTTTATCAGAGCTGTCAATTGGAGTGCACAAAGCGCTGAATCGCATTGGTCGCACATGCATTTCGTTCTTATAGTAGAAATAGTAGAAAAAATAAAGTTTTCATGCATTTTATACGAAGTGTGGTTTACAGCGCGATTTGATGTCTTTTTCACGTTGCTAAATGTTACAAAGATGATAAATATTTTTCTTCCACGCACATTTCCGCTCTTTGTAAAGGCTACAAATCTTTTCAATGCCACTGCGCATCACGCCTGAAGCCCCACCCCTACCAAAATCTCCACTGATATCTTCTTACCAGGTGGTGGATGCATCCTTTCAATTTCCCCTTATTGGCCCCTGCATACATACCCATCTAGCCTACAATGTAATGTCTGAATACCTGATTGTTTGGTGACTGTTGTCTTGTGACTTTTGTATGTGATGCAACTTAGCTCAGTCTTTCCACAATCAATTTTTCAGGTTGAACATCAGATTTTAATGGACGAAATTAATGTCAAAAGTTTAATTCCAAGAGTTCTATTTGCATAATGACACGAAAATAGATTTGAGATTAAACAAATAAAAACGCACAACGGTGAATTGGTAAAAATGTACTAGTTTCACCTGATTAACACGAAAAGAATATCCAGCAAAACTAGGTGTGATCAGGTATTAAGATTTGCAGGAATTGCATTTCTACGGGGACAAGATTTTAGTTTTTACTGAATGTTTAAAACAAATTTTTCTGGTAACAATAAAATTGGGGAACACTGCCCCCGAATGCCTGTAAACCAAAAGTTTTGCACGTGGTTGAAAATATTGCTGCATTATGTTTTTGGTTAAACTCAAGTAAATCAGGTGACTTACGAACCAATGCATTCAGCACAAGCACAAAGTGCAAAAGTCATGATAAAATGTATTTTGGTTTTGTTGGGCACCAGTGTTGCAACATTCCACAAAGTCAGGATAAATGTATATTTTATCTTTGGTTCCTAGTCAAATGCTTATGTTTTGAGCTATAGGTCAATATATAGCTTGGTAGATAGTTCTCCAACGTTTTGATTGAAATCCTATTTACTAATGTTTGAAGACAGGCTTTTGCAAAACTGCCCATCCTAAAACTAAGTCACACAAAAATTTTGTCTTCGACAAAAGCTTTGCAGATATTTGCCTGAAAATGTAACTTTCTAACATTATGTACACTTAGGTTTACCAAGACGTCCTGTTTCAACCAGGTCAGACCCGGTTTAAAGGCTTTGTCCCAGTGTCCAGGTTGGTCAACCAAAAAGTCCTGGTTAGGCATTCAGTCAGGCAGCATAGCAATACACGGATATTAGCATGCTATGATTAGTCTGTTTAAAGAATTTGCTGAAGAATGATGCGTGATCTTGTTTTGTTGCTTTGGATGTAAAGGTAATTGATACGTCATTGTAGTGGTTAACTGGTCCAGTAATGGGTTAATTGTTAGTGCATTGGCTAGTTCCGTAAAGTTGGCTAGAAAACGAGGGTGTTCTTGTTGCAATTATAGGTTATTGAAATAATTTATTTCGTACCGGAACTTGTTTGATTTCCTTTTAAGTTTGATTTCCTTGATTTCCTTCTGATTGTTCTGAAGCGGCCCGGTTTTCAATCACAAAAATATGGTATGCCTATATACACTGGCATCATTAAATTTTACACTGTCTGTTTCTGAATACGTGACAACCAACGTTACAGCAATACCAGATACATTTCTATGCGAACCAAATCCATGCTATGTGCTGTGGTCTTTCACATGTACAGCTGTATAAGTATCACTGTTTGAAGAAAATAACCTTTTTAATGGTATGCTACACAGGGTAAATGTTGGACAGAAGCAGCTAACCATCTTTCGCGGTCTCTAGAAACTTGAAAAATGCTAAATATCATTTTATTGAAGCTAAAATTGATAAACTAACAGAATTCAGTAATACCACACCAAACTCTGTTTCAACATCAACTTGACTATGTGTAATATCTAACATGAAAAGCACTTCACCCAAAATGTGGCAAACGTCATTTTTGGAACTTCTCCAAACACAAAACCAGAAGAGAAAAAGTGGGGGACATGGCATATTATATCCCCCCACCAAAAAAAGAGGGGGACACGTCCCCCGTGTCCCCCACCAAATTGCGCCCATGAATCTGAGTACAACTTACAGAAAAACACATTATATCAATTTCAACCCAGCCTGCCAACTGAGGTCTTACAAGTATCCCCAACTCAACGTGGGCTGAGTTTGTTGGCTCAACGCTGGAGTAGATCAACCCATGTCCCAGCCCTACAGACTTCAAAGTCACGGTGCTTATTCGAAGGTATTTCCAACAAATTCTAGGAAATATCGTAAGGCTTCCTCGTGCTCTTTCCCACCGAGTGAAGTTCTGTTCCTGTTTCCGATCACTAGCATAGCGGAAGATTGCCCTTATGCGTGGCAGTCTCTCACTCAGAGCTGACCCCATTTGCCCTCGCAGATGCATAGTCGGGGCAAAGCGGGCTTTCAATTGTGGATTACTGATGGAGGAGGCTGTAGCTAATTCTTGTATGGGCCCCTATGTCTAAAGCCCGATAGCAGTTCTTGGCCATACGTGTGTGTCGACCCATGCGCGACGACCGATGGTATTGGTCGGTTGCGCACGTATCATGTTAGTAATTGCTCAAATTATGCAATTAGACAAGCCAGCTGCGCACGTGCAAAGCAATTTTTGTGAACACGGGGGTGCCACGGGAGGTCGATGCTGTGGACGCAGTTTTGTAGGAGAGATTTTGCATTGTGTCTACTGCATGAGCGAGCAATCGCTACATCTGGAAAGGAAAAGCTACGTGTTGCGCTATCACTTTACGGCACAGAGTAAACGACGTTTTGGTCCCTACTACCTCCTGATGCCCATTAGCCATCACTAAAATCTGAAGTATAGCAGAACGGATGCGCATGTGTGTACTGGATCCAAGGATGTATATGCACATCAAGCCTGCACTTTTAACATGAAAAGCTTTGTTAATTAACAAATGAACTTGATTGAAATGCTCAAGGTTCGTCTGTTTCTGGGCTACAGCGTGAATGCAAATGGTGTTACCATTTATAAGCACTGCTATGGTAGTTAATTCAGTAGCACTAGCATAATTCAGTCTTGGTAAGTTACTTCCTGAGACGAGACTTCCTGCGATTCAACTTGTTTCTGTTAGTGTAGCATTTATCAATCTGCAGCCTTCGAAATCGAGTTTGACTCGGCAACGTGTTGCTTATTGCTTGTGACTGGATTTTCCTCAAAGTCATTGTCCTTTAGTTAGATGAAACAGCCATTTTGTAATTACATGCAAAGTTATGGGGCTTATATGTTATTTAAATGAATTTGTGCGTTTCTTGGCAAACGTAATATTAAAGAATGTGTTTGTATTTCCACGCATGAAATAATAAATTTCGATAATTAACGCTTATTGTCTTTTCTGTTCAGGCAAGAAAAAATTGAACTACGTCGTAGCTATCGCAAGTTGATAGAAGACACAACAAACAACAAAGACGAGTTAGTAAAACCCAATAATGATGGATTGATGCAAAATATAGCAAAAGCTCAAGAACTTTTCAAAAACGGTAAATTCAGTTTTCAAGTAAAAAAATTATATTGTCGTAGAACCACCTAGCTTTTGGCTACATATGTCATTTGCAGACTTATTGCAATATGACTGCATAGCATGAAATTGTTGAGGTAATGGTTGTGTGTAAAACTTCTAAGTATAATTTACACTTGCATAAATAAACGTCTCGTATTGTCAGTCCTGTTGTATTTGGAATAACTGAGTAGCATAAAATTGAGATGGTCAGCATTTGGATTAGCCGTCATTCTTAAGCATTAAATTTACCAGCTTCCTAGCCAATGTTTCGCAGTGTTTTGCCAGTTTTGTATGCTGAACTGTAACCTCATTATTTGTAGTTTTGTTGGCAAAAATCTGGGCACTGTTGTTTTGTTGGTTGCACGCAGTCATAGTTTAGTCTGAGTCTGAAGATACACTGTTAAACTTCAATTTTGAAACTGACTAATTCTAAACATTTCGTGGTTTCTTATACATATCTCGCTCTAGCTGAGACTAAAAATTTCAACTCCACTACCTCATTTGTGTTGTTAACCTCTGTTGATAAAAACTTGCACATACAGTAAACCCCGCCTAATAAATCCACCTCCGTACCAAGCATTTTTGGATCTAATAAGCGGCGGATATTATTCCCGGCGCCGCAAAAATTTGAGTTAAATGAACGGAAAATAGAGTACAATTATTAACGCTCATGTACAACACAAAAAAATTGAAGCATCGTTTGTTTTGGTGGAAATGTCTCAACTAAAAGTGCTTAACTATTTCGTTTTAATTGAATAAAAAAGGTTTGGCCAAGTCCTGTTTTTTTTCGGTCATCGGCCGAATTTTTTTCAAATGACCGAAAATAATTAAATCAATTCGGTCAGAATATCTGAAAATACTGACTAATGAATACCGTTACGGCGGGTTTTAATACAACTGTGACACAAACGACCGAAATGTCTCAGCGAAAATAAAGCAGGTAAAGTCCAGTGGCCAAACATCGCAGACACTCACGTTTTCTGCAGCAGCTGCTCTCTACGCGTGCTTATTTTGTAGTAGTTCGCGACCAAAATGAGAAAGTAGAATGAATACTGAAATTACAGAGTGGCGTTTTATCACTGCTAAAATTCCGTCCCAACTCAATTTGGATTTAATAAGCGGCGGATTTCTTTTTTGTGGATTCATCAAGCGGGATCTACTGTATTGCTAGCATCTGTGTGTTTCTTTTTTGCGTAAGTTGTATGCTTTCAGGTTTGGTATGTTCGTTAATTTGTTAGCTTCGAGCGATACCACACTAAAAGTTGCCTGCGTCACATCTGTTATACGCATACTGCAGTGCAGGAAACAAGAGAAGGTGCTCTTGACTCTAGATTTATGACGATTGCCGTTACACTTGGAGCACAGAAGACCAGTCGACTTCAAACTGATCTTGTTGCCTTTCAGCCTGATGAGTTCGTCCATAAATTGGTAAAAAAATGTGAACTCAGTTTGTAGTGTTTTGCTGTGTTATTGACATTCACGCTTTCTGCGTATGCAGGTTAGCTTCATGGAAGGAAGCATTGCTGCTGACGATGCAGATGATGTGTCGATTCCTGAAGCAGGGTGGGAAAAACTGGGAAAAACCACTGCAAAATACTTCAAGAGTTTGGTGCCTGCGATTCATCCGTTGTACGTATTTGTTTTTCGAAAGCTAGCGTACACATAACCATCTTTGGTATCTTGTCAAAAAACAGCTTGCAATTAACTCACACTGTGCTGAACCGTATATTGTAGAAGATAGCTTCATTTACCAGGTGAGTGAAAGTGAACACCATCCCGTGAAACCTGGATTTTCTATAAACGTCACTTGTCCACCACTGATAGGAGATTGCATTGTTTTGAACCACGAGAACAACCGCTAAGCCATGAAGAACAATAGTGCATGCAGACAGTGTTCAGCATGCTTTGGTTTGTGTGCTGATCCAGGCTCCACGGTCGATTCGTTGTCACTGCTGTCCATGAGGTTGTCGAGTTTTTGAAATGAGTCGTAAACAACCTTTTCGACTTAACGTTTTAACTCAAGAGTATATGGTGGTCAGTCCTTTGTGACTGATCAGTGCGGGTCAAACACGATAAGGCAAAGGTCCGGGCCAAATTTGCTTGATTCTGCGTTGCGCTCATGATCCATAATGTGAAGAACATGCGGAAGCCAAATTGAAATGTGTGAACTGTATCTGGTCGTTTTCATGTCCACGAAAAGTCTTGAAAATGTTTGTGATGTGTGTGTGTAGCATTGGAAAATGTTTAGCTGAGTGAGTTCGTAGTTGTGTGTGGTATTACATATGAATTCTTTATTAGGCAATGACAGACAACTGAAGTGACAATGATTTTCCCGGCCTTTAAACGCCACGTAAATGAGACCCCTTTGCCGAGTTCGGGGTTGGACATTTTTTCAGAGTCAACGGTTTTCGACGATATATTGTGTGTGGCATTCTTGATTGCTAAAAACTCATTAAGTGTGGGCGCAACATCCGGGTTTAAAGTACGGGTATATACGTTCGCTTCAAACAATAGTAATGACACAATTTGTCGAAAACACAATTGCAAAAGTTTTATGAAAAGATCTATTGCCGAATAACGGTTTCTATAATTTTTTGCTAGCCCGCCTTCGCCTATCGCCTCCAGTCATTCCATGCTTACGTATGTTTAGACTTGGTGTGTTTGATCATGGTCCGTCGCCGAAGCAAAAGCCCTCGAACAACAAAGTTGTTGAAGAAGCCTCTGGCAAAACTCAGCTGCCCCAGCAATTAACCAACTACCGGACGGACCAAAAGGAAGCAACCCCCGAAGAAATAGAACGGGTTTACAAAATAATAAAAGGCTTTTACGAGGACGATCGTAAGTGATGTTATATTTTCTTTAAAAAAATGTTGATTCCAATGTATAGATTCGCAATAACTTGTTATTTTTTGCAGAGTTTTTGCAAACAAGCATTTAGCAGTATTGAAAATTTGCGATCATGTTTGCGTTGATGGGTGGGAGCATGCGGCCATCAATTGTATTATCGATATTGTCGGTTTAAAAATCAAAGTTGTTTACTATTTGAAAAAACGTAAGCGCATGCTTGATTGTTTGACCCTCTCTTTACCAGCGTATGGTGGCGACATTGTTGGCAATGGTCAACGGCCCTTAGAGTTCGTATAAGGCGTGATAAACTCTCTGTGTTTACAGATATAGCCAGGGGGGAAAGTGAAGCCGTAAATGTTTTTAGATAAAACAGCGGGCAATAATTTAGGAGGGAGAAAAATGCCATGCCCAACATTCAAATTTATATTATCTTGTTATTAAAACACTCAGCGTTTTGTTTCATTTTTGTTGCAAATTAAAATTTCAGTTCTTTTCGAAAGCATGTTAAAAATTAACAGACAGATCGACACAACTTGTACTGATATGAAAGTTAAATGTATTGTGCAGAGCCGTATCAGCCGCCCTCCACACCCCCAATCGGGGGGCCGACGCTGTCACAGGGGACCCGAAATTCAGTCCTGTCGCCATGTAGCCGCCCAAGCAAAGCTGTAACCCCCAAATTAAGATATCAAACACTAGGAATCGGTGAAATTTTCATCAATCCGTATTCTGTTCTGTCCTGTAATTTATAGACAGGAGTACATGCCGCTGTTACCTAGAATGACATCGCCTGATCATTTTTGATACGTTTGTGAGGTTATAATCGTATTTGAGGCTTAGCGCAAACCGTCAGCATCAGTAGTGTATGACAGCCTTCAGCTGAAGAGCAGTGGTGTGTTTAAGGTGAAGCGAGCAAGGCACTTTCCTAGGGGCCCCCTCGAGATGTTCTGCGCGTAAATTTTCCTCAGTTTGGTGAAAAACTTACCATCTACAATGTACTCTGAAGCAGATCACAAATGAATACTCTGCTTTCAAAAGGACCCCCATTTGCAATGCGTAGGTACTCTGCTTGAAAGGGGCCCACAACAGCGACTATAAAACTAGAGAAGTTGGGGGCGATGCCAGTTTGCTTTCGCTTAACTTTTGTGTTGCTAGCTTTTTATTCCCAACCTTAAGTGCTTTTTAAAGATTTGTATCATGAATACCCTTTTTGCATTTTTTGTTGTCAGTCATGGCGTAGAGGCCCCCTTTTCAGCCTTGCTTTGGGTCCCCAACCCCAAATCTATTTGGTTAGCATTCATTACTAGGGAGTGTTGTATGTGAAGTTAGCCTACATGCCTAGACGTCCAGAAGTCACACTTCCACTTGATCAACGTACTTTGTGTAGTGATTGTTATGAAAAAATGTATTATGGCTAGTCCAGTAGTCTTCTCGTATGTTGTGCTCCATAGATCCATTTGATGCTTAGGGCCAACGTTACGCATTTACGCAACCTACTGTTCAGACTTCTAGATGGAGTTAATAGTGTAGTCAGAAGAGCAGGCCCGTAGCCGGGTTTTTAGGTTTGAGGGTGAAAGCTACATTTTTAAGGGGGAAAGATTTTTGTTTTTATTTCTATGTTCAAAACTAATTTTTCTGGGCACAAAAATTTGGGGGGCACTGCCTCCGAATGTTCCCCGCGGCTACGGGCCTGTAGAAGAGTTTATTTAGCCATCACTACTAAGCATGTCCCAAAACAGAGTATGTGCAGTTAGTTAATTATGGATATTAACAATGTTGCGTATAAATTTGCGCTGTTGAAAGAAAACATTCATCGCGACGCACTGCTTTGACCGGCCTCATGTTTGCTCCTTCGATAACTGTGTTTTCATAACTGGACGATAGGCTTGATTCTGATTTCCTACAAAATTTTTAACATTTGCATTTCATTACAAAATCTCTGCACAATCGTCGTTAATTAAATGACAATGATTAAGACCCAATTTCTTTTGTTAAGTCCGTTCAAAAAATTTTAGTGGCAAACTATAAGCCTCTAATGGGTACTTGCGGAAAAATATATGATAATTTTATGATTAATGAGCACAATTTGCAAATGCTGTGTTGTTAATTGAATATAAATGTTCAGAACGTCTTGCCCCCTTGCACAAACATGAAGCCCCCCAATGGCAGACTTTCTGGCGACGGTTCTGCCGAAATTGCGTTTGAAAGTGGAACTAGAAAAGTAGTGAAATAAGAAAAAAAGGATATATAGTTGTAAAAGCCATTCGACCTCTAGATGTGCCATGGCGTCGAAATTTTTTATTTAGAAATCACCATTAGGGGGCCCCTGTAAGCATTTTGCGGGGGGGCAGAGTTGGGTTGCTGCGGCACTGGTTTTGTGGCCGAGACAGTCGCCAATTTTCGTAACAAAACTAAAAATAAATGAAAAATATAATTTGCATTCCGTCGCTTGTGACCGTATGTGGCAGTGCTTCGTGGAATCTCGAGACATACTTGTATACAAGGTCGGTGCTTTCAAATTATTTTAAGTGGATCACGATACTATCAACTCACTTAAGTGTGGAACAGTTGTGAATCGGTTGCTGTTGGAACACCTGCTTCAGCTTTGACACAACTTTGGGACACAACTTTGGGCGTCTTAGGGAGGTTGCACGGTCCGTTTTGTGCAAAACCGTATCAACACAGACGCTGAATTTCGGCGCAGTAATGGTCGCGCACCTTATATTTACTAAATTATTCCCAAGGCGGAACAGCGACATTACATCATGAAAGGAAAGGTACAGCCACTCAGTCAATTTCGTTCGTAACTCGTCGACTGATCACGCTAGAGAGTCAGTGACGACATAAATAGGATGAAGAATTACGTTTATTTCTGAATTAAAAAAGGTACCTTTGCATTTGAAATTGTGCGTGGAAGTGTGGGGTCAGGAGGTCCCAGTGACGTTATTGGGACCTGCGAAAAAATTTTGAAGGCCTGTTTGCCGGTTTATTTGAAAGGAAAGTACACGAAAAATCTGCAACTGGTGTTGTCTTGATTGACTCTCTCGCGCGATTGTTCGGCAAGTTATGACCGAAGGTGTGTCTCACCAGCCACTAA
>JGI24021J15306_10003764_pt1 | contig 17294 bp, 9 predicted proteins | sample Ectturendosymbi1_FD_15306 | JGI IMG/M metagenome (IMG submission 15306) | reverse complement strand
TTTAGCTTTCTGAATAATTGTATATTTGTTTTTTATTTTATATTTCTATTGCAAAGTGGTACTGTAGTAGCTAGCGTGTCATACAGTAATACTTTTGCAAGTCATTCCAAAACGAATCATGATGTCACAGAAGCCTAGATAGCAAATAAATCATGTCTTTAGATTATTATGTTGCAGTTCTTTGTGGCTTAGGTTTTACAATATGTGGCTCATACATAGAGTAGGTTTGGCTACCCCTGTAATATGTATTTCCTAAAAACTGCATACATCCTAGATGCTTTTTAGTGCCAGTAAATTCTCATTTGGAAATATTGATTGGATCAGCAATGCCTTGCCAAAATTGGGCAAAATTCCATTTAAGAATTATTCATAAACATGGTATCAACTTCAACATGCTTCACTTTCAGGCAAAAAGTTTTTAATCTAGACACCTTTGTTTATCTTTTAATGATATTGACAAAATTATGTTCTGTGAGCAAACCTTGGTTGCCTGATTTCAGGCAAGCGCAAGCAAATTTAGCTGCACAGCCGAGCATGTTATTCACAAAACACCAAGATCACTTGCCTTACGTGCTGGTACCCAGCAGCAGCCAATAGGGAACGATCTGGGGTTATCTTCATTGCATTTACTTGCTGAAAAACACATCAAATACAACAATGCCAGAAAATTATAAAAATGTATAACTTTATCATTTAATCAAGATAATAGTCAGTACAATTTGTTTTTACATATCAGCTTGAAACTTCATCACATTTAAAACCTCTCTTTGTATTACTATAACATTATTTCAGATGTTGTATAACAGCAAATAGTAATCAGACACTTTCATGAAATCCAAAAGCTTGATTTGGCAAGTTAAGGTAGAAATATGAAATGAATTTGGGAAGAAGCTTACACTGCTTAAAACAAAAACAGCCTTTTTTTCAAATCATACCACACTGCTCCAGAAAATATTTTATAAGGACTTACAGATTCAGAATGCTGGACTGTTCGAGTACATAAACCACTATGAGCTTGCCAGAAACGAATGGTATGATCATAGCTTCCTGTGGCCAGAATTACAGAGTTGTTGTCACCATTGCCAGCCATGACAGGAGGTTAAAAAGAAGCTGCCAACGAATTTCAGAAAAAACAGTTAAACAGCAACTCAAAAAAGGCAATATAACATATTGCTTACTAGGAAAAAGCATTTAGTGTTTGCAACCCTAGAATGATTACCAGTATGTAGTATTTATGATGTTTCCCATAAACAGCCAGCCATTTCAAAAAATGTTCACAATGTACAAGGTGAAATCAACAGTATTAATTGATATGTGAAGCCTGCACTGGCATATGTCCTGCACTAATGATTTCTAAACCATTCTAAATAAAAACAACAGTGGTAATGTAAAATACAGTGAAACTTCCTCAATACAGTGGAACAGTTGTTTAAAGCAGTGAAAATTGTGGGTTACGAAAATAAGTTGCGAGTTGTGATCTGAAGTAAGAATATTTTAGCTTCCCAGTACAGTATACTTTATGCTTTCTTGAAGAGAGCTATTTGATTAGGTGATGAAAATTTACACATTAATGGATAACATCAAATCAATCCACTGATTTATTGATGAACCACTAGCCAGTGCATTATTTTCACATGTGAATGATTTGAGAATATGGAATTTCATTAGGTAGAACGATTTACATGTGTAAGCAACATGCAGTTTAATTGATACCAATAACAGTTTGCACACTGTTCATTAATGGGTCATTCCATATCAAATTTAAGGAAAAAATGAAAATTTGTAACCCTATGTCTCAGAATTTCCTTGTTTTCATACATTTTACTGCCTTTTTGAAAATGATGACCAAAGAAAAAAAAATTGTTTCGATATCTCATACGGTTCTCGAGTTATGGCCTGTTGAAATTTTCACCACTAGGTGGAGATTTACCATGCGAGCACTCTTTTTTTGCTCATAGGCCAATGTAAATTTGCTTGTATCTTTATAAATACTCTACACAGATGCACAAAAATTGGTTTCTGGGTGTTTTGAATGGCAAGGAATCGAAATCTGCAGTCAAAAAAGCAGAAAAACAACATATTCATGGAGAAAGTAGAGGTTGAAAATTTTGTAACAAAAAGTTTTAGTTCCAAACTTTGACCTCAAATTGCGAGCTGTTGACGCAACATTGCAAACAAATTTTTTTTCTAATTTTGTAACACTGTGCTTGTATTTTCCATTGAGATATATTTTCTATTATAATTATGTTTTTCAAGGTTTTTGAAAAAATTGAGATTGAAGTTTTACACATTTTATACAAAAAAAGATTTTGCTAAAACCATACATTTCAATAATATTTCAAATGTTCACCATATTGAAACTATTGACCATATTCTGACAAGTGAGGAGGATAAACAATTATATACACAGATCCCACATTATTGTCTAACAAAAAATGCTGTAGCTTTCACCACAGAGGTGTTTATGTCAGGTGTTCCAATTCTTCCCATTTTTCTCCTTTACCATTTCGATCACATTCAGTTTTACAAATGAAACAGTTTCAGTGAATAACATTCAAACTCACTTTCACGTCATTTTGATTAATGATGTTATTTTTTCCAAGACCCATAACTGGCCGTTGTGTTTCTTTTACACAGGTTTTGCTGTAGAGCCACCCAAGTTCCAACATGTGTCTTCTCATTACAGCCATTGAAAAATTTACTTGGGGACCTAAATTAACTTTGGCTTCACTTTGTAGTTAATCCACTTGCATGATCCTGACAATCCACCACACAGAATCATATATACATGCTATATAGCCATATTTTTTACTCTGACTACAGACTGTTGGGGATGTTCTTTGAACATGTGCTCCCAGAAGTCTTAGGATTTTTACTTGGTTACTTGAATTTTATGCTATTTGAGGAAATTTTTCACGACCCATAGTTTGAGAAGCCCTGACCTAAGAAAGTAGTTGAACAAAATCCTTAAAAATAATGGAAAAACTTGCACATGCTTTGCTATAAATTAGCAAAATTTGCTGTTGGTATGTGTAAAACTAGAATGATAAGCTATATAAACATGAAGACTAGTTATGAGAAATTGTAGTTGCATGGTTCTAGACTCATGTGCTATTTTTTGGTTTTAGTATGTCTTAGCAGATTAGTGGATTTCTGCATCTCTGTGCAAGCTTAGTCTAATTTGATTCACATTACAATATTTGTGCTCCACTTTTTCAATGGTAAGCTTAATACGGGCTACTGCCTATTATAAGATTAGTTTGGGAAACACACTACAAAGCAAACTTATCTCCAACACAAACAGCCTTTTAATTCAACATTGTTAAAGCTCATAATGAAATTGAGTGCCTCTATACAAATGATATTGATACTTGACATACACTGTGCATGTAGCTTATCTGAATTATTCATCACATGGATCCATAATCATACTGAAGTCATAGTGAATTGTTCTCTAGAGAGAAAAAAAATTCACCAAACTTATGTTTCACAAGTTCACATTGAGTTTTCCTAACATTTTTGTTTCAATTGATTGGCAATATAATCTCCTAAGATTTTTGACATTACATAAAATCCACAATATTTACCTGAGTCACAAACTTGCTACCTCTTTTTTGATATGTCGCAATTTTTGCTACAAACTTCTCTAATGGAAAATCTGGTATTACTACATGCAGAGCATACTAATTTGTCTAATACAGCCAGGTGTGACAATTTTCAGTAAAAACCAATAAAAATAATAAATACATCAGGCAAGTTGCTTTGTAAAAACACAACATATACGCAACATTCATTTGCATAACACAAATGATGGTGGGCAAGCAATGTGTGAAGAGTTAGGAGATATACAGCTGAATAGTTAAGTCATGTACATAGGTGGGAGAAGTGACAATAGTGGTTGTGTTAGCAGAAAACCATGCAGCAACCATAGCATTACAGAACAGAGGAGGCACATAACAGAGGCAAGAAGTAGTTTTTGTCAATATAGACCATGAAGAAGCAAAACAGTTACCAATGGCCCACTATTATGAGGTATTACAGTTGCACATATCCTGCATAGCACATAGGATACCAAGATGAGGTTGAAGAGACAAGGGGAAAAATCATATTAGGCAGTCAGAGATTTCATGTATAGCAACAGATTACAATTTTAATAAAAAAAGCAATCCAGTACGTAATGGGTACAGAGAAACCAAAATATTGTTAACTGCACTTTTGCTAATCAATGAAAATGATTTTGAAAGAAAAGTCAATACTGCTGACAATGCAAGGTTGGACATTTCTGCGAGAGGACTGTGGAATAGCTATGAGAAAACAATCTTTGACATAAGGATCACACATCCTCACAGTTTTATTCTGGGAAGTCCGTAGGAAAGACACACCAATAACACGAAAAAGAAAAGAAGGATAAGTACAACTGAAGCGCGATTGACATTGAGAAGTCTTAATTCAATCCCTTTGCCTTTACAACTAGTGGTGGGATGTCACCAGAATGCACTAGAGTCAACAAAAGACTGGCTGAAAAAATGCCTGAAAAACGCAGATAGCCATATGCATCTGTCATGACTTACATTAGAACAAAGCTCAGATTTGCGCTTCTGAGGAGCACCCTTGCTGCAATACGAGGATTTCGAGGTAAACAAAGCGATGTACACCTCCAAGACGGTCATGTGTTCCTATGATTAACCAACATGAAATAATGTGTGAAAAAAGTGCTCAAGCTAACTTTTTTATTTTTAATAGCAGATAAGGCGTTTTAGTCAAAAGCAATATCTCACTGAAATTAGGTTATCAATTCTGGTTAGCAAAAACAGTCACTATNTTGCGAAAGCCCATATATTGATCTTAATACTACAGACTGGTTGAAATGAATATTATCCTTATCATCCAANCTTTTTCCATGTGTACTAAGTCTCCTGCTGTCTCTATGGGTAGATATGATAAAATGTTATATCATTATGGTTTGTACTGTTCATCATTGCTTTGCCATACATCTTGCACTTCAGCTGCTCATATCCTCATTATATTACCATGTCTGCTACATGGTCTTCTAGTTCTTAACCTGCATTGCCACACAGTTTTTCATTCATGTACTTACAGTATCCCACTTCTCTATCTGTATATTTCTCAACTCTTCATGTGTTACTTGCAATATTTTTTATTTCATGTTTAACTTGTGCTTGTACAGCAATTCCATTTCAATCTATCTGTTAAGAAAAAGAATTCCACTATCAAAAACCCCTAATCTACCTATCTTAAAAAAAGACAAAAAAAGCAATGTAATTTGCATTAAACATTCAAGACTTGATAGATTTTATTTATTAACCTAGTTCTCACATATTTATTAATCAGCATAATTTTGCACCTGGTCTTCCCAGAGTGGGTATAGGGATGAGGAACCTGCAGCGTATTGATCATGGCTCAGAATGTCAAAATTTTCATTACCTAAATTTTGTTGGATTTGTGCATGACAGTAAAAAAACATGTTGGATTTGCACGTTAAACTAAAAAAAACATGTGCACTTGGTTCTTGATTGCATTTTTCACCATATGTAATTTGGAATTTATGTAGCTTACCATAGTAAACAGGCTCCCCACCTCTGTCCAAGAGCCTTATATGTTTACTTACTTTTAGAGTTACTGCAAGTGGGAGAGAAGATGAAAAGTCTAACAAAAATGACTTCAACTCTGAACTAAAGAACATGCATTGAATTTCATCTACAGTAATGGCTGGTAATGGTTGCGACTCGTGGTTACCAGCTTTCAAAGCTTCAATCACCGGCAACGCAGACGCAGTAACATCTTCTGTTGTTTACAATAACCTAGTTCAGAGGTAGGAATTCTGTAGCCCATTTTCATTTCATGTGTAATGTCGTTGGAGCCCATACCAGATTTTTTGTTGGCAAAATTACATTGGATAAGCTATGTGTATTAAACTAAAAATATTTTGGATTTGCATATGAAAGTAAAAAATATTTTGTTTCGATTCTGTTTGAATAAGACCTGAATATCCTACGTCCTAAGAACAGTTGAACGACTGCTCATTTTTTTGTTTTTTAACCAATCACGCTTGAGTCGGCATTCCCCAGATGAGCAAGACACCCAACAGTCAACACTGAACACTTAGCGTCAGGGCTCCCATTGTTGCAACCTCTCCGTTGGCGTTGCATTGAAGGTGTGATTCACCATGAAAGGGATGTGCGCAAAGAACAACACCCATGTATATGTGGCACGAACAAGCAATAATGGAGTGATTGCGGCATGGAGTCTCTGCTGACACAAACTTGTGAACGATTGAACATAATGACTAGCATACACGAAGAGTGATCGCGGCGCAGGATCTTTATTGTTGCTTGCTGCCACAGTGCGAAGCTTTGCGCACATGCTACTCGGACTTTCTGCTCGCAACACCATTCAGTAATTTGTAAAAAACCTAGACGGCACAAAAAAAAAACTTATTTGCCTAGAAAAAAACAGAAATGTTGTATTTGCAACAAGACATATGAATGCAAATACATGACGTGAAATGGTGATTAAAATACTGATTTACTTATAGAAGTTCCTTTACCAGATTTTCGCCTGCAGCGTGAACATTAACATTTGGATCACTTCTTCCATTGCTCAAGATAACATTGGTGACATACTCCATTAATGTGACATCTTTCACTAATCCAAGCTTAGGTGTCCATGTCGTTTTGCTAGCTTCGTGACGTTGCTTGTTTTGCCAGCAACTTTTCCCTAGCAGTCACTGTTTCAGCGAGATTGATTTTGTTTTAACATGATTAACAAGTGAAAATTTTCTTTCCACTGATGCAAAAAGTGTGGAAAAAACATAAGGTTGTGTCTATTTTATCGCCAAGATTCTGGCGGCAACAGATCGGCTGGAGCTGTTGTGCTGGCTAAAGCTGTTGTGCTGCCAGTCGACGATTTGATNTCGTGGTATGATGCAATTCGAATAAAAAGATAGTTTGTCATGCAATCAGTGTGCTACTCGTAGCATGATAAAGGCTATGCTTCACGTATGGTATGCCATTTCATTTTCTTTTCGCTTTGACTCTCACCTTGGCGACATTCCTTTTCTTTTTTGTTCTTTTTTTTAAAACTTTCCAAACTTTTCCCTTCAGTGTTAGGTTTAGGGTTAGGTTAGCATTTACATTAGGGTTAGCGTTAGGGTTTAGGATTAATGTTAGGGGTTAGGATTAGGGGTTAGGGTTAGCTTTAGGGTTTATCTTTTGCATTTATTTCGTTTCTGCCAAGCCTGTTGCCGCCGACATCTTGGCAGCAAAATAGACACTGCCAAAACATAAATCTGGTTATTATATCAAAAAGTGATCCAAACTGAAACTCCTATTCATTTAAGTCATCTTTAATGTTACATACACACACACACACACATAATGCCAGAAATCAGGAATAGATTTATTAGACAAGAATAAATCTTTAAACTATCGAAATGGCCTCCAGCTGATTTTCAGGCACAGGATGGGGAAAATGCAGGGCCACATTTGCTATTGTAACTTCGATTTTTCGTGAGATTTTAAGCTGCAACAGAATCTAAAATCCTTAAGCTGGCAACAACTACTTACTCCTATATAAATAATTTTTTAATTTGCATGCATAGGCAACAAAGAAATTTAAGTAATCAGTCTTAAGTCTTCAGCTGGCGTACTTAGACAAAGACCTTATAGATCATACAATATATCGTTCACCCAAAAATGCAAATATTTCAATTGTTTATGAAACCATTTGTTATTTATTCACGTTACTTTTGTTCATGTTGTACACGCAATTGCATGACTGCCTATACGTGGTCGTAAGCAACCTGCAGTGTTTAATATTGGTACTGGTATGAGGATGGGAAACCGACTGAACACGTTTTGTTTCACCGATATGAGTACTTTTAGTTTATACTTTTTTCATTCACCCTGACCTGATGATCACATGTGAACACTGTAATTAATGACAGGAAGATATGTTTATTATGTTATTAGATTTACTATAGTTAATTGCCAAATTTATATCTTCAAAAAAAAACAGATTAACAGAATTTGTCATAATTAAACCGAGACACCCAGAGATGGACTCGAAAAAAACAGATCTGGGTGAAAAAAACAGCGATGGGAGCTCTGCTCAGTGTCAGTGACAAAATTTCTTAAAAGGGGCTTTCCCAAACTAACTACCTAATTTCTTTTTATCTCAGACTCTGAGCTGCTGCTACAGCTCAGAGATGTGCTTGGATTAGATTTTTTATTTTTTGGATCCGGACTCCTGATGCTTCAAACAGGATCAAGATGGATTTCATGTTTGCTGAAAAAACGCTAATGGTTGCTTACATGACTTATTACATGACTTATACTCATGCGGAATGAAACAAGAGTCGAATTGTTTGTGTCATGTTGGCACCGGACCCGGAGCGGATTCGGATTGAAATTGCAAAACAAGATTGGATCCAGATTCGCAAAAATCAGAGTCCGGACACCTCTGCTATATGTTCCTTTTCCTTATTAGTTTGCGTAGGTAGATGACAGGCCAGCTGGACACAATTTTTCAAGTTATTATATTCTGTGGACTCACTTTTGTTTAGATGGGAAACATTTTGTGAAATTTACTATGTATTTTTCATGTTTTCCGATTTTTTCCTGTTTTTGAAACAGCTTGTGTTTGGCTACTGTGTTTCATTTTTGCTCCTTTCTTCAGGACAGTGTTTGTCTAATTGAGTTTTGAACAATCTGGCAACCCTGTACGGTGGTACTTGAGTTCAATTGTCAAAAATTTTAAACTTAGAAGTATGGATAAGATATGAATTGCAAAAAACGTTAAGTATCGACAAATCAATATTCCCAATAACATCGCCATTATCAATTTTTTTGCCAAACATTTGCCATAATCCGGAAAAACATTTGCCAAAACCTATTTGTCATCAAACAAACATCTGGACTGGTAACCCACTCTGCGTGATAGCCTAGTAGCCTACCAAGCTACGTAGCGTTAGCGTGCACTGTTTAGTAAACATACGAGAACAAGATGGATATTCTTAATCCTCAGTTGCTGAATATACATGGACGAATATATTGTAAATACAACAATGCCGGCGATCAATCAATGGGTAATCTAGAAGACAACTATGGTGTCGATGAGCACGTCGTAACAAACGTTTGTTGGGATGATCCATGTGATTCCCGTGATAATGATATTGCGCAAACAGCTGATGGAAGGTTTGTTCGTAGTACTGTGTTAACTTTTAACAGCTTGGAACTATCAAAAAATTTAAAAACCGTACTTAACGTGAATTTACTTTTCTTTTTGTGTTTATCTGTTGGATTATTTTTTATCTATAACATTAGATTGCGTATAGCCTATGTATATAACATAAGCCAGGGGTGGGCAAAGTCCACCTACGGACCACCTTTTTGGCCCCCTGGTCTGCATATGGTAGCCTGTGGCCTTGGGAATTTTTTGTGTGTACTGGTACTAGTGGTAGATAAATTTTCAGTTAGCCTTTCACCTGATTTCGATTCACTTTCCTGTGAAAAACAACTACATAACATTTCTCTTGTAAGTTATGTAATGTGTATTATATTGTTTTATCTTGTGTATTATATTAATTGATTATATTATTTTTTTATCCTCATCTGATGGATTATAATTAACGTTATTACCAATAAGTCATAGCAGTAAGAGAAATTTTATGTAAGCTGCTATAGGGCCTGTCTACCAATAGCACCTGAAAATGAAAACGAGGCCCATTGTTGCAGCCACAATGCTGCGTCCCCTGAGCCACCTCAATAGAGAGTCAAATCCACAACCCTCGGCGTAAAAGCAATAGATTCCCCCCAATCAACTAGTTAGACTCTACTAATTGCTGCTACAAATTCAAATTATATATGTGTTGAATCACCATGCCACATCATAGAGATAAAAGTTTGCCTGGCCCTAAATAGTGGAGCTGTTGGCCTAGCAATGCCAAAATTTGCAGTAAATTATGAATAATGAGATCAAACTAAACTTGGCCTTACAAGTATAATGAAAAGCGCCACCATTATAAAAATCACTGCATATTGCTTTAAGGCAGGGATGGGGAACCTATTTACTATCACGGGCTGCATGAATTGTGGATTATCATTGGCGGGCCACAAAATCGATGAATTTTGTCCTAAAATTCTACCTTTATCTAACTATAAGGAAGAGTGACTTCTTTGGACTTGCTATCTAAATACCTGCTTGACGTGGAGCTTCGTTTCAATGTGATGCTATACTCTAACTCGGGTAATGAAAATTCTGATGCGGGCCATATCAAATGTTCATGCGGGCCGTAGGTTCCCCAACCCTGCTTCGACGATTGAGAAATTTTAGCCACCTTGCTTGGTTTTGACATACTAGCCTTCCATACTTTACATAACAGTGTCAGTGTGCATTCTGTGGCAAGCACATGCACAAGATTTAAAAATTGTATGCAAACCCACAATAGGGCTAAAGAGTTGTCTCCTTTTAGGATAATCATTTGCTGGGATGATTCCTTACTGTCGCTGCTACTGCAGATGATCTTTATTCAGCTATTTGTATCATTTTTTATGATACTGCAATTGTATTGAGAATCAAGATGCCATGTGCTGGAATTAGGATCTTATCGGCCAGCTATTTTAGAGTGAAAAGCAAACATTTGATAAGTTGTATAGTTAAATTTTGTCACATTTGAAAATCTCAGCCTTTTGCATGTTTTGTTGCCAAGATCAGTTTACATACCTTGCATGTGTTGCAAATCGTGCATATTTTATAAGCTGCTGTTATCTGAAAGTCCCTGCACATTCTGCAGGACTTGTATATCTTGTAGAATAGCAAAGTTTAAGCTTCTGTGTGCACACAACTTCTGGTTAAAATTTTAAAAGTGATTATACATGTGCTGAATCATTTGAACTATGAGTTTTGTAGCTTTTTGCATGTAGTTCACAACTGTCAGCTCGTCAAGTTTTGGCTAAAACCACAGAGTCAGATGTGCCTAGTAAGAATTTCAAATTGCAGTTTGTTTTAACTTCCAATAATTGGTGTTATCTGGTGTCTGAAAATGTGCTAAAATATTTGCAATGTCATTAGCATATAACATGCACACAATAGCTTTTATCTTCTAATGAGTTTAGCTTTACATTGTGGTGAAAATTGTTGCGAAGCAATAATTTCTAAACTAAATGCTTTTCTACTTGGATGCAGTATTTTCAGGGGCATAACAAGGAGAGGCAAAGGGGGCACAATTCCTCGGGTGTTGAATCACTAAGGGGGCGCCAAATCACAGGGAGAAGCAGGGAATGACTGCGGAGGACGCCGAAAAATCCCAACAATGTCACAAGTACTTTCTTCAATACAATGCGTTTGCTTCCAAAAAGACCTCAAGTTCGAACATGGGGGCGCCAAACTTGATTCTTGCCTCGGGTGCCATCTAACCTCGTTACGCCCCTGAGTATTTTTTGTATGTATTATAGGCATGAGGTTTTTCAGCTTTTCGGTCTATGTCAGATAAAAAAACTTTGAAATAAGACGTAGAAAAGACATGGAAATAGGAAAGCAGGTCTAAAATTATTATTTTGGTTGCAGTGGTAAACAAGACATCGTGAATCTGACAATAAAGTTGCTTAAGTTTGTAAGTCATGTTGTGGACCTTGGCTAATACCAAGTTTGATGAGGGAAACTAAGCTCTGGGAAACTTTTAATCTATTTGTTTGAATTTTCTCCATGTGTTTCATAATTGTGTTTTTATCAATCTATTAAAAATGATTTAATTCAATTATTGATATTCATGTTGAAAATCAGAAGCACAAGAGAAGTGCCTTAGTTTCTTAACCATTTTCATCCAAACTGTTTTACCATCTGGGTGGATAATGTGCAGGGCATTGGGTGCTTACTGATATCTTTGACATAGCTATTCTTAGCAGCAACATTTGTAACAAGTGGTCTAGAACAGGGGTCTGCACATACTTTTTGGGGCGACCCTAAAAAGTAGTTCTAAATTCTTGTGACACAAACATTTCGTGAGCATATAATTTTGTGGAAGATATTTTAGAATTAAGATTCAATTTTAAGACTAACATGAACAATAGCAATTTTTTGCACAAAATTGCATGCAACGTAACACATAAAGCAGTAAATGATTGCATTTATTGTGTCTAATGAAAATTGCAAATTTATAAAGCAAATATGAATTATGTTGTGACCCAGACTTAAAGGTCTCGTGACCCAAATGTTTGCAGACCCCTAGTCTAGAAAACAATTTTTTGTTACTGCATGTTTTTTAAATATCATGTGCATCTCTTTTGCCCCCATGTTTGTTCTGTAGTTCCTTTGCACGAATATTTTAATGATGTTTTCCAGATACCAAGCATCCATACCAGTACCATCTGGTTTCTTTAAGTACATTATCGGTGTGAAAGGTACAACAAAAAAACAATTGGAGAAAGAAACTGGTGCAACTATTACAATTCCTCCCAGAGGAAGTGAAGGAGATGTCATTGTCAATGCAAACAACAGCAGCAAAGTTGAATCTGCCAAAAGTAGAATTGAGTTGCTTGTAGCAGAAAAGCGATGGAGAGAACCATTCACACACTTTGTTACAATACCTCTGACCAACCAAGGAATCAAAGACAATTTCAAGAATTTCAAAGAAAATGTTCTAAAAGCAACATTCCTTCAATCTGGAATTAATGACGTTATTTTTCAGAACTCTGATAAACTTCATTTGACCATCTGTACTTTGGTACTTCTAAGCTCCAATGAGATTGAGAATGCAAGGCATGCAGTAAATGAATGTGTAACAGACTTGTCAAAATCCATGAAATTTCCTTTTGAGATTCAAGTTAAAGGTCTTGAATACATGAATGATGACCCAAGTGCAGTTGATGTGCTTTATGCTAAAGTAAGTGTGTGACTAGTTGTGTCATTAGGTAGTGACAGTTGGTTTCTGCATTTCTATTGCCAAGAGCATTGGTAACACCAAATAAGTGTCAGAATTGGCTTAAGGCTTGTAAACTAGTAATATGTGAGTGTGACACTGATCATAATTTGCACACTCAAAATATAAGAGAATCCTTAGCATCACATTTTGGTTCTTGAAAATAGTATTTAGCCTCATCTTCACTTATTTGAAACCTGTTCATGAAGTGATAGCAGGTTTTCTCAAGCCTTCAATTGTCCAAAGAAATTATCTCAAGAAACTGATAAATAATGTACGATATTGTAGTTTTTGTCGTGTTGAATGGTCTGTGAACAGTAGTTTAATAGGATTCAAAGACACTACAGTTATAAAAAGTGGTTAGTCCCAGTCTGTTTGTAACTAATTTTCCATGAGTACTATTTCATCAATAATTTCACAATCCTTGTTCGCCCAACTGAAAATTTGAGCTTGTTGAGACTAGTCAACATGTGATTAGACAAAATCACTATTTTAGATTGATGACCGCTGGAGGCTTCTTTGCCAATCAAGTGTGTCTTTCAAATCAGAATTGGACAACTAGATAATTCTAGTTGTCCAATTTGACAAATTAATGCGAAATGAAAGTAACTGCAATTCTACTCTAATTTATAAAATATTCTTCTGTTCAAATTTTAGTTATCTAACTGGTTTTGCTGAAAATAATACTTTGTCCAATGGCATTTTTCTGCAAGCGATTACAAGAAGGAAAAAGGCACAAAAATATCAAAGTGCCTGGCCACCATTACGCCCCTTAAACCTGCCTTACATCATAATTGGGCTGGGCATTATGACGAACTGTAGCTGTACGACCTAGTAGTAGTATCCAGTTAGGTATAATAATGTAGTCTGGCAATGGAAAGAACACACTTAGACTGGTAGTTGCAATAGTTGATATGTTTTGGAAACTGGCATGCATTACAGTACTGTAGCATTACGCTATCTGTTTGTGGTGATGATAAGTGGAGATTTAATTTAGTCTGGATTTAAGTTAAGAGAAATTGATTTATAAATTCTTTACAGCAGTACCAACTAGAATGGTATCTATAGCCTAGCCATACAAAAGCAGGCCACAGTGGTCAATTAATAACTATGAGACTTTTAATAGCTCAACTTTGCATTGACTAGCAATCAAAAAAATTCTTTTTACCTTTATAGCCATGAAGACTATACACCAGGGGTGTATTGGAATGGGAACGGCGTTCCCACACCTTTTTCCACTAGTAACGTTACTTGAAGATGTGGGATCCCAACGATAACATCAAAACATGGCTGCGATTCACAGATACGCTAGCGACACGCAGATTCGCATTATTGGTCAAAACTGCACGGTGAAACAGAAAGACACAGTGTGGAAATTCTTGTAGGCTAATGCTCACTTTATTCGAACTATTTGGTGCAATCTTCATTTGGTCTCTTTTTTTAGCACTACACCCCTGCTATACACAAATAACATACTGTTATAGAATTAAATATTAGTATGAATGAACATAGGCATAGCCAGAGGGGGCCAAAGAGGCCATGCCCCCCCAAATTTTTAGAAAATATAGCCATTTTGTGGTTTGAGAGGCGTTTTTCTAAGCAAAATAGTGTTATTCGCCTAAAATCAAACATCTTGGCCCCCCAAATTTTTGGGCTGGTTATGGCACTGTGAAGGAATCTACACAAGAAATCGAATTAAACATTGATTTGATTTGAATATGTACCTCTTGTTCGGAGTTTAGTTTAATTTTTTGTTTCGTGATTTCAGAAATTTTAATTCTAATCTAATTTTTCAAATGCTGAAAAAATTCTAGTTGTCCAGGTCTGCTTGAAATAGCAAGTTTTAGTCTTTCAAATGATGCTCTAGAAAACGCTATTCCTTCAATAATATATTTACCGTATATCGTTATAATAGCTACTGTAGAATGTAAAGAACAAATGTGGACATCATGAGCTTACAATGCTTATGGAAAAACATGGAAATCTTGTCTTGGTTCCAAGTTGAATACGCAGTTCACCAGCTGATGCTTGTGATTCTGCTTTACTGTTTTTTTATGTTCTTGCTGCATGATCTTGACATGGTTAAAATTCACAGGTTAACTGTGTGGATGGGTCAGCTGCTCTTCAGACACTCGCTGATAGCTTGGCACAGAAACTGGTACAGAGTGGATTATCGCAGAAGCAATACGACCGGGTGAAGCTGCATGCCACGTTGATCAACACCTTACTGGGTAAAGGGCGGGGCGAAAATCGGGATAAACATAACCAAGGCGTCCGCGCAACTTTCGATGCTCGTGAAGTACTGAAGCAGTTTAAAGACTGCGATTTTGGAAGTTTTACTGTAAACGAGATACAACTTTCCGAGAGATTCACAACTGGTGAAGACGGATACTTCCGGCCATCTTCTACCATTTGGTTGTCAACATAAAACGCATGGCCAGTGTTGCCACTGGGGTCAGTCTCGTTAACATCAGATTGTTGCTTGTTTCAACATCAGATTTGTACGTTACAATTTCACTTAAGCTAAACGCTTCCGTTTCCAATACCTAGCAAAGCGCGATAAACCTTGTTGAAGTTTTTTAATAGAGAAGTCGGTCACGTTACGCGTAACGTAAAATGTTATTCTCAGCGCAGCCGCAGTGATGGGAACTTTTTCAGTTTGAATTTTGAAACGAGTATAAAACACACGAGGGTGAGATATTGATGAAAGAAACTGAAGAAGTATGAACCTTACGCATTTCATCCTTACGAGAGAAATTGTGGGAAACATTAAGAACAACCCAGGCAACATTAGATTTGTAGTCAAAACATCAGATAGTCAAAACATCAGAAGTGGCAACACTGCACATGGCCTACGACCAATCAACATTTCTGGAAGTTAAAGTGTTCGTCACGCATTTTACTGTTGTGGGCAGAGTATCTTGTAACCAATGTATAACTCAGTGTTGGAGTGCTGTTGAACCTGGTCTACGATAAGCCATCCGTTGTATCGGTTTATTCACTATAGGCCACTTACAAAAGGTGTACCAAGGGTNTAGGTCAGGGGTGGCGAAACTGCGGGCCGTATCCGGCCCGCCAAATACCTTAAACATTTTTTCCAGCACCACGTTTACGATTGTGGACAGCAGTGGAACAGCATTGGCTGCCTGTCTCTTGTTGACTTGTCTGCCGTAGCAGCACTTAGCTGCAAGCAGCGCTATAAATATGTCAACAAACTGTTGTGATTTTATTGCTATTATTGTACTACAATACATTTTTACAAACTATTTTTGCATAGATTACGTAAATCGCACTGTATGCGGCCCTCCAGTGGCCAGGCAATCGCGAATTCGGCCCTCGGGTCAAAAAGTTGGATCCCCCCCTGGTGTAGCTGAAACTAGAACCACCTTGACCAACTTACTGTTCTGATGAGTTTTCGAACTTCTTGTGCTTGTTTGTCCAGTGTTGTTCAACGTCAGGTGGGCGGCAATGTTTTGGAGGAATGTATAACATATCAATATCAAATTTTGGGTATGACTATCACATGACAACTGCCACCCAGGACATAATGAACTCTCTAGGTTTGTTCTTATTAAAAACATCTACTATTGAACTGCTGCTTTCATGTCAGAAGTATTGGAATTAAACATCTCCATAACGGGACCGGCGAAGTAGCGCCCTTGGGCAGGGAAGGGCTCTCAATGATTTACTACTCATGCCCCATGGCATGGACGGCAATGGGGGCAATCGCCTCCCCAATTCCGACAGCTGAACCAAAATTTAAAGGTTAAGCTTTGGATGTGCAAGCTAAATAACTACTTCAGTGCAAATCAACGAAACTCCGTAAGGAATCTATACCCTACTTCAGCTTTAGTCGAACCTTATCAAAGCAGTAGGCTATGGTTTTCCAGCTGTCCATAATTATGAAGTGAATACACGTTTGATTGATTGCAATCAATCAAACGGTGTGTATAGTGTACATACTGGATAGTTCATGTCATTGTACTGTTTATTGTTTACTGCAAAAACCGGGTGCGATGCAATAAAAAGCAAGCGCCATTTGCAAACACTTGAAAGCATTCCCAAGCTTGCAGTTGGGAGACCGAAAAAACCCTCAGGTTATCTAGTTGATACACCCAGAAGCTCGCAAGATAACAAAAAGCAGGAAACGCATAAAACAAGAACACCAAAAAATAAGGACAAAAGTTCACCAATCTTGATTTAATAGATGCTCCAATTTAATATATAAAACAATATTCTGTTGATTAAGTTTTCGCAATTAATTTGACAGGCACTTTTGAAAATGAAACCAAGTCTTTAGTACTGCGATAGCCAATAATTGCACATAGTTTTTTTAAAGTGGTGAAAAGGTAGATTT
>JGI24021J15306_10003761_pt1 | contig 17299 bp, 9 predicted proteins | sample Ectturendosymbi1_FD_15306 | JGI IMG/M metagenome (IMG submission 15306) | reverse complement strand
AAATCCTATTGAAAAATGGCTACCCGAAACATTCAATCAACTCCACTCTCAAACGAAAACTTCAACAACTTAACTCGAACCCGGTCCACACAGTGAAAAAAATGTCCAGTCTACCTACACGTTCCATGGATCGGAAACGTTTAAACGAAGTTCAAAAAGCAGATCACGTTTGCCGTGAAACGCTGCTTCTTTTCCGTCGAACCACGTGTTGTTTTTACGACCCGACAGCTCTTACCAGCAACAAAGAAAGACGTGCTACCTTCCCATCATCAAAGCAACGTAATTTACCAATTCGTGTGCCACTGTGACAGTCGGTACGTTGGTCGCACGTCTCAGCGCTTAGAAGAGCGAATCAAACAACGCATTCCTAAGTCGATTGCCAATCCTCCCACTCCACACATCCGTCAAAGCCTTCCCCGCCCCTGTAAGGCCACCAGTCCCCCACAATTTCACCAATCCGCCATCGCTCAACATCTTCTTGACAACGCCCAATGCGCCTCACATTACAATCAAGACAAGTTCTCTGTTCTCGCTCGAGCTCGCACTCCGTTTCATCTCTCCGCCCTAGAAGCGACTTTCATCAAATCTCTGAATCCCCTTCTCTGCAAACAAAAAGAATTCGTTTACTCCTCGAAGATCTCCTAAACCTCTTAAACTCTTTCCATTAGCTATTTGTTTCAACCAATGAGAACTCTGCGATTCCGATCTCCTAAACCCTTTCTTATTGGCTACTGTTTCAACCAATGAGAACTCTGCTTTTCTGTTGATGAACCAGTTCGGTTGCATCTCTACTCCATTCTGACGATGTCCCTTGAAGAGTTTCAGACGAAAAGCTTTGGGATGAATCTCTTCCTTCACGCCATCTTCAAGTTCTGTACCATCAAACGCCTATTCAAAATTGATTTTCCAAATTTTAGTCCTGCCTTTTCTGACATTGCAAAATATCTTGTTTGATGTTGCAAAGTTTTGTTATGACAGAGCTATAATTCGTTAAAGAACCTTGAAAACGGCTCAGTTGTTTTTTTTGACTCCAGCGTTGTAACACACAATTTTTATAGCGATCTAAACTGCCGCAATGTTTTTATAGTAATCGTTTCACAACCTATACAGTAGATGCTAAGTAGTGATAAAAACCAAACCTGACTTTTTACATGTATTAACTTTTCATTTTCCCGAAACAAATCTGCACAAAAGCAAAACTTACTCAAAGTCACACGAAACACATTTTTAAGTGGATGTGTATTGTGTTTATTATTGACAAAGAAAACTTTAGTCCAGGGCCGAAATGGTAAAATAACAAATCATTTCCACTATCAACTTTTGCAGCTTGATTGCAAAAGTTGAGAAAAGTGTATTGTTTTAAAAAAGTTTTTTTTTTATCAAATACAAATAAAACGTGGACCACTCAAACCAAAAACTCACCTGTAAGCATCGCCCAGATACGTTCTGATGATTGATCTGTAGTGAAGTCCGATCGGTGACTCTTCCACAGCAAGCAATTGTGTTCCTCGCATTTGGGAGAAGCGGATGTGTTGCAGTGCCTGACACGAAGCAATCATGTTGTTACCTTTGTTGCCTAAAACGTTATGTGCTTTACTCCAACTTGTAAACCATGAATAAGATGGTTTTGTTTACTTGTGTTGACACTTAATGTGTACCTCACTGTATGAAAATTTGAACAAGATTTTGACAAGTTTAAGTTAGCCGCTACAAAGCAACTGAATTAGTATGGTGCAAATGCCAAGAAGGAGAATGCCCATAATTTTGGTCTTTACGGAGATAGAAAGTTTTCGGGGAAAATCAACGTCTCTAAGGCAATGTTGAAATACGGATTAGGGTCAAAGATTTATTAGCAACGCTGCACGAGATCCTTCAAAGACGAATACAGTGAGCCGATGCGAAGCTTTAAAAATGAAGGTTGCAATGGCCAAACGAAACTTTCAAAACGGGATTGTTAGCTAAAAATGAAAATATAGACTTAAGCTTTCAATTCTTTATTGGCAATAAAACGCAAGCTTACAAGTGTGGCTCGCGAAGACGCAACTCGGGCCAAATAGAAAAAAGACAGATTTTTCTTGGCGATCCTTGCATAACTATTGATCAAAGAAGGGTAATCACATCGATATGAAAACACAGGTCCAAATTTAAGCCAAGCACAGTTTAGCATACAAAGAACGGAATGCAGTCAAACTGAACTTTATCCAATGGGCTTCGATGGGAGAGAGACCTACTGCCACAGGAAATGAAAAACAAAACAGACGGTCATCCTTTTCTATAAGTTATGATGTATTTAACCTTTTGTGTTGTGTCGCTTTAGATAAATCATTACGTAATGTTTACGTTGTATGAATTAATGCCTGATGAGAGCGAATGCGCGCCAAACTTTGGTGAAATCATTGTTCTTGGCTTAATAAAAGTGGATATGATTTTCCTGTAGTTTTGAATGAAAAATAAAGAGAGACGCTTTCTCATAAAGAAGTTTCAATTGCACGACACAACGAAGTTTGGATTTTGTGAAGAAAACATTTATAGTACAAATTTTTTCATTCAAGATTATTATTACAAAAAGACAAAAAATGAGCTGTTTTAGAAAATAAACCTTTTTAGTAAAAAACAAATCATTGCCAATCAAAACAATCAAACAACGAAAAAACCTTGCACTCTCGAAAATGAACACAGGAATTTTCACAAATGCAAAAGCAACATATTTGTTGGCAACAGAAGGTCGCTGCATGTATTTCTTTTGAGAATGCTGAATACCGGTAGGTGGAAAAGAGGTCCGCACGTTAGTTCATTTATATTTACCATCGGACCGACAATCTCATTTCTGTTTCCCATAGAACGTACGTCGCTCACGAAAAGCAATCATGTTCATTAGACCCATGATAAGGAAGCTTTGCTGACCAATGTGTCAATGTGTCGGGGGCAAGCGTAGGTGTTTAAGCTAAATTAGGCAAGATTGCGTACGTGAACAAGTACGCCAAGACGGTCTAAGAAGTGATCTAAGACCAAAATGGCAAGTATCAAACAAGTAATGATAAGTAGGTAGAGTGAAGTAAGGAGCTCTGATCTGTATCCCAGCAATTTTATATCTGTTGTTCGTTAGACTTGGTAAAGCCAAACTGTTTCTGAGCTTCAACGCGTAGGGTGAAAGGGAACAACAGACCAAACATACTGCATTTATCCAACTTCGAAAATTAATTAAATATTGTTTGATTTCAAATCTGTGATCAACTTTTTGTTGTTTTCAAAATCTTGGATGAAATAAACCTACAGTTTAATGTTAAGTGTCAACAAAGAAAGGTAGGTTGCTTTCATAAGCGAATAAATTTAAAAATAAAGATGTTAGTGTGGCACATTTCTCACTTTTGTTTGTTGTGAATTCGGAACATTTGATTGTTTTCTTGAAAAAAGCATACGAAAAAGTGCTGTCTTTCATTTTCTGAGAAACAAATTTGAGTTGCAAATTGTTTTTCAACTTTTCGTTTTATCTGACAGTACCGGGCCGCCACAGGCATCTTTACAAAAAAGGTACGTTTCTATTAAAACCTTTCTAAGTTCGTCCATGACTTGGTCATCGGGGCCAGCCTTTCTTCTCGACATGAACCACCGCTGCAGAGCTTCAAATAAATAGAACTCGTCAGGAACCAACAAACTCGAGCTTTTGAGTATAGCCTCAACGCAGTCTGCTGGAAGGCTTAACCAATCGCTTGAGTCAACCAGTTCTTCGATGTTGTCCGCAATAGCTCCATCAACGCATTTTCCGGTTAGATCCTGAAAATCAGGCTCATCTTGAATAAGATAAACGAAAACGCGCCACTCTCTCACAAACGTTGGAAAATTGTTTCTGACCTCAAATCGTCTAAGCGACCTTGCACAGTTTTTCTAATATTTGTGGAAAGGTGTGTTGTAAAGGTGAGTTTAATTCGTTGAGAAAGTCTTTAGAAAAACACAATTATTTACCATTTTCTACGATACGAACATGGTAGCTGAAGTGAAACATCAAAAAGGGTTTTTGAGGTTAGTGTGAACAACTTAAATGTATACAGAGTAAAATTAATGGCAATGCGTGTCCGTTGCAAATCTTAATAATTATTTCCAGCACTGCTATAGAAAGTTCTTTTCGCTCTGCAATTTATTTTTGAAGCCGAAATTTACTTCACTTTAGGCAGAAAATTCAGGTCTGCACATATTTTACACCAAACACAAGTTATATCACATTTTCTTCGAAACGTTTTATGTATAATGCGCAACAGATGCCCATTCGAATGTCAACAGTCAAATAAACTCGTTAAGTTTCACATCTATTTGTCTTCGAGCAGAGTTTTGCAGGCTGTTTTTGTTCAAGAATATAGAAACAAAATGATTACGCAAAGTTTAATTGTATCAGCATGCGCCTTCACGTTTGGTTTATAACTGCCTAAAAGCACGCTGCTTACCCTATGCTGAAATGTTGTTTTTGTGCAAACAAATTTCATATGTGTTGTGCTTACGTGCAGCCGGTACTTGGCAGCGTATCGCAGCCATTTTACTGAATTTCTCATGTCTCCATCTTCGATCATTCCAGTGATGAAGGCATCGCACGCGGAACGGAGAGATTCGACTCTGTATTTGGCAGAAAGAACCAGCAACGGAAGTGCCGTCTCCGATCTGAACGATATTTTACCGCAGTAGAAGAAACGGAGGAAAATCGCAAATACTTTTTCGCATTCCTTCGACTCCTCCAGAATGAGTTCCTGCAAATAGGTTGTTTGGTTACACAAACGACTACTACTTGAATGAATAAGCCAAGGGTTTAAAAAATAATCTTACTTGGACTAGAATCTTCAGTGCATTTGCTTGAATCCATGCAATCTTAGTGCGACAAACAGTATAAAACCTTGGTGTTTTTCTGTAGTTTGGATACCTCCAGTCGGTTTTCCAAAAAAAAAGATACTTAATGTTTGCAAAAAACTTTGGATCATCAGACTGTTTCAGATGCAGTTTCCTTGTTTTACAACTTTATTTAACTAGTAGCGTGACCATTATTTTGCAGTGTGGGTGTAGAATTCAGCGAAAACTTGTGATGTATGAAGTATGAAAGTTGTTGCCCATGGAACATCCCAACAGAAAAGGTAAACAATGAAAAAGATTTAGGCAAAAAATCTGGAGCAGATTGAAAAAGTCCTTAGAAGTATTTTATGTGAAGCTACAAAAGACCTGAGGATCCTTGTGAAGCTACGAAAGACCTGAGGATCCTCAACCAAAAGTTAGAGAATAGGACGTTAGTTGCACTCGCGCACTAAACGTATCTTTCCATTGATGATCGAATGAAACTACGTCTTACCGGTGTTCCTGCTTATCTCCTTTTTAGTGTGTTTATGCAATGACGCACAGATAGCAGTGCATAGTGGTGGCAAAGAACATTACAAATCTTTCGCATTTGTTGCAGAGACTGTATTTGTTAGATTGTTTGAACAAAAAAACAAATTTTTACATGATAACCATCTTCACAGGTAAAAAAGTTGTTTCGGAACAGCAGTGTGCGTGTTTGAAAGTAATGTTCTTAAAAGTATTTTAATCACATGCGCTTTAAGAACATATTCCATCCAAACTTTTAACTGAAGCATCGTCCTAGGATATCACTGTTCAAATCAAAAGAGTGATTGTTAAAAGTAAAGCAGCGGGAATTTGCCTCAACTAATATTACCTTGTACGCAGTTTTAAGTTGAAATAAGTTGTCTAACAATATGCAGCTCACATTTTTCTGAAAAAATGAAAAAGTTATTTGATTTTGAATAAGCTTAAACAATTCACGCAAAATAAAATTTCATGCGGTGATAAGCTCTACGTCCCATTTCGCTGTCTCCACCCAAGGAAAACCGATAAATGCGCTTAATGGTTGGTTTGCCAGTTTTGAAAGTTTCTTTTATGAGGACATTTGTGATCATTATTTTTGGAAGATTTTGCAGACGTTTATCGAAATACTTTTGAAAAGTTCGATGGTTTCACCCAGTCAGCTGTTATTGCGTACAGAGTATTGCTTTGTGTGTGTACTTCGTGAAATCCATATCTAGCAACGTAGCGGTTCATACGGTAAACAGCTAGTTTGATACACTCGTACGACAATAAAATCGTTTGAAATCTTGAGTGCAAAACAAACAAAAGTGCATTGTCCAACCTGCTTATAATTTCGCTAAATTGTATTTCGCACGGGAGCTTTTCAGCTTCATGCAAAGAGCTGTGCCCGTCAATTTTACAAAGCTTTTTTTATAGTGTATTCGGGGTTACCCAGCAAACCTTTTGAAATCCAGGGCAATTAGTACTTCGTTCTCCGCTTAATAACATGTCACGGAAAACGTCGCTTTGGCAAGCCAGGGCAAATTTGTGGCAGTAAAAGCGGGTTTCCCCAACAACGATGATGATGTCACTCAGGTCTGGATTATCGAAGTATCTGCAAAAGCAATTCGGAACAAGAATGTTGACAGCAGGACATGAGGTTCAAGCGAGGAAAAACAGCACCCGTCAGCAAGGAGGAAATTGAAGATTCTACTTTTTGGTTTGTGTTTGCAAAATTATAATGTTACCTTTGCGACACTTATCGGCAAACAAGGACTTATTTGTGATTTTTGTGTGGGGNGCGCATCATGTTAATNTAAACCTACGGAAAATTTCATACGTCATATCTAAAAAAAGACCTGATTAAGTACGCAAGCAGCATCGTTTTTTCGCTCCTCGAATGAGCACATATATAAGTTGTATGAATTGTATTTCTATGCTATTTGAACACTTCCATTTGCTTAAAGTCCATGATCAAAACACAAAGATCATTAATTCTTATTCCTCTTTAGCTTCCGTGACAGACAAGCCTTTATACGAGTCTGACATTAAAGGTCTAGTGTAAATCCAATGGGTATTTTATAGGCTCATGATGATTCTGGGAAGGTTTAGCTTTGTGTTATAGGCTTTATTTTGGCAAACTTCCCATTTTAGCTCCGATTTTACCTCGAGAAGACACTATAAGCTACATTTTTTCGACAATCGATAAAAAAGTAAGCTTTGCAGAAAATTTGGAGCGGTTGCGTGAAACAATGTCAAAATATTTTTTCTTTATCTTGAAACACTTCATACCTCATCGTATTTGCCGCAAACGAAACTAGATCTCCAACCACGTGACCTTCCTCGGCAAGTTTTTCCTCTGAAGAAGGAACCAGCGACACGCTGCGAAGAGAAACACGCGACTTACGTGAATTCGATTTAGAATAGAAATAGCTATTCCCGTGTAAGCGATCGCGCGATGCTACTTTTTGAAGATAGTCATCGTACTGCACCGGATTTAACAAACTCTCGTTTGGGCGCTGACGGAACTGTTTGGCAAAGTCTTTAGCAAATTCCAAAAACTCTAAATCCGTCGATTTCCTTGGCGTTCTTTGCGTCAGCACCAACGATTCCGGTATCGTGTCAAGGCGACTTCTGCGAGCTTCTTCGCTCGACCTGCCTTCCGAGTCCTTAGAAGGAACATTCTTTTTCGAGATGACAGATAACTGCACCACCGGTCTCGTGGTGCTGTCAATGTCGCTTGTGACATCACAAAGATTGTCGCGACTTTCTGGAGAGGCAGCGCTCTTTCTGATTATAGAAGTAGCGCTGTTGATTAAGGAGGGTGGAGTTACAGGAGCAATGTCATATTCTTCTTGCGTCACGAAACGAAACCGATGTCTCTCTGACGACGAACTTTGGTTGGCATCGCGACAGTTATTCTCTTGTTGCGTAAAAAAGACTTCAGTGGCGTCACTGCATTCAGTGTAAACAAAGGTAGGCTGTTGCTGCAATCCTTTGTACATATTTTCAAAGTTGTTGTAGTACAAGCGACTGCATGTTGTCAGGTGTACCATTAGAGCTAATACTTAACTTATGGTAAATATCTACAGTGCAAATAGATTACTTTAAGAGAAATTGTCGCGTTTGATAGAAATGTTTGAAAAAGGCATTTCACTGAATCGCTTTTCAGAAATACTTTATCTAATGTTCTTGAGGAAAAAATCTTGAAACATATTTCCAAATGTTTTTTTAAGCAGCGTTTGGATGCGAATAGTTTATGAGTTGGTCGATGTAGCACCGCGGCTTCACTATGTAGTTATCTTAAATGTTGTGGTCCATTCCTGCGACGTGTTTGGTTAGTTGATTTTTGTTCGCTTTTACCTGCTTCGTTTTTAATTGCATTTTACGGTTAGAATTATTTGTTTTTTATTGTTTTTTTATAAATCAACTTCATAAAAAATATTTTTATAAATCGACTTCATAAAAAATATTTTTTATATTGTGTTACTGCTTTCAGAGACACTGTCTATGCAGCTGCCTTTTACCCTGATGAAAGCTCGTTGTTAAGCCAGCTGAAATTTCGGCGTCGTTTTAAAATCTAAAAAACAGTTAGCAAAGTATTATTTTATATTTTAGATCTCCTCTTGGCTGGTTCGTATTACGATAGCTTGCTTAGTAGACATCTTAATCAACATTGGACTAGCATTTTCAGACCGTTGTATTATTTTTATACTACAAGGTTATTTTGTTGATTTCATACCTAGCCTTGTATTTCAAAAAATATGAATAAAATTATTATAATCGTTTCAAAATATTGTCACTACTCACTTCTTTCTTACATATATATTCTAAAAATTTTTGCAGTTGATTATCATAAACTTAGTAATGTGTCGTGGCCACAGCTAGCTTAAAAAATACGACCTATAGCGTGCTCAACGGTTTCATTAACAGCACAAATAATTCAAATCTAGATTAATTAAAACCAAGTCCACAGCACACACAAGCCGGGGTTAAACGCGCGTGTCACGATGATCATGTAAACAGCTTTCTCAAACAGATCAAGAACACAAGTTGCTCAAATTGCCCCTCATGGAACTGTGGACAGTTGCGTAGCCAGCCCAAAATTTTGAGGGGCAAATATTTTGATTTTAAGCGAACAACAATATTTTGTTTGGGAAACCGCCTCTCGAAGCACAAAATGACAAGAAATTCTAGAAAGTTTGGGGGACATAGCCCCCTTGTACCCTACCTAGCTACGCCTATGGCAACGGTTCCCAAATGGAGATTCCTGGACCCTGGTGGTCCGAAACAAGATTTTTGGGGGTCCCAATTGCGATTTTCGAATGTTTGTATGGTCTTGGATATACTTTTTTTCGAAATAACCAAGATGCATAGAACCTAGCAGGTGCTGTTACTCAAAAGAACATTATCCAGCCTACTTATTCCAGCTAACGTTTCTAATTAAAAAATTTAGATTGCTGAATGCGTGCATTGCTATTTTTGCTTCACGCTGCGGTTACCACGTTGAAGATGGCCGGTGATACGATTACAAACGCATTGTGAGGTTTAAATATTTATGGCGTAATTATGGCAAGATTGTTGTTTGATGCTACAGATCTCGAAAGTTTCTGGTGCTCAACCAAGCAAAGTTACCGGAAATTGAGTACACAAGCTCTGTCTATTCTAGTCCCCTTTGCAAAAATATATCTGTGCGAATCTGGATTTTTCTACTTACTTCATGTGAAAAACATGTATCAAAACCATTTGAACCTCTCAAATCATTTGGGCGTGGCTTTGAGTAATTGTGTGCCAAGGCATAAGCTGATAAGAGAGGCCGTAAGAAAACGGTCACTAGGTTTGTTTCTAATGAACAGTCAGGCATGGAAGTGCAGCAAGACTGAGTTTTTTCTCCTGTTTTGTCAGTAGGCGTAAGTATTACGAGTAGTAATCTAAACAATAAAGATGATGCACAATCGAATTGTTTTGTGAATTATACACTTTTTTTAATGAGAGGGTGCGAATCCCACTTTATTTTTATGAAAGGGGTACCAGCTTAAAAAAAAGTTGGGAACCTATGGCCTGTGAGAATTTAACGCGAAAAAAATTGTTTAAGCAAAATTCAGTCACAAATTTCGCATATCTAACCTAATCTCTCAAATGTGTAAGCAAAATTTCTAATATTGTGCTTGAATGTCTGCTTTCAATGAAGCCAAAAAGGCAAGTTTTTGACATTGTCGAAATGTTTGTTCTGAATCCGCTGTCAACAAATACCATAATTCATTTACTCGTTCAGACTTTAAAATAAAAAGTTTATTTGGTTTTTGTAAAGCACTGGTTCATGTGCAGCTTCAAAAAAACGTTTGCATGCAGTATAACTGCCAAATATCAATTTAACATTCCATAACTTCTTGTAAGAAAATTTTAGGGCGTCAGCGTTAGTGAATCTGAACTAGGGTTAGTTTTTTAACTAATGATATTCCTCTGGTGAAGCTTTCTCCGATACCGTAGCTTAACAGCCTAACGTCCTTTACCATGTAAGACTTTCCTCGTCAAATCCCTGCAGCCGTTAAATTGCATTGACATGTAAAAAATTCTACACTTCTAAAAACTTTGCTTTTGCAGCAACTGATTGCTGCTGCCAACTCGAAACTCTTAATTACTGAGGCGTTCAGCCTTCTGAGGTTTTTATTTCAGAGATGACATTGCACCTACTGTTGGGAAACGCAAGTTTCCAGGGTTCTTTAAGTCCTTGAGAAAGCAATTAAGAGCAAAACGTAATTGAAAACAATTTGCTTACCAGTTGCTAGAGTGTTTGACATGTTTGGGAATGGCCGAAGACGATTGTTCGGTATCGAAAAGAGCTTTTTGTGCCGCCATGCTTGGCTGGTTCCAAGTTTTTTCTTGGTATTTCTTTGATCATCAAGTCTTTCAAGTACCAGTCGCAGCTACGTGCTTCTTAAGACCAGTAAGGACTTGAAAAACGTAGCAAGTGTTCTGTGTTTTAAAAAATGAGTCAAAATTTTGTGATAAAGGTTTGGTTCTGAGTATTACTTCAGCAAAACTCACCTTTTCTCTTGATAAAATTAACTGGTACTCTCTCGTTTGTTGTTCCTTCCTTGCTGTTTGAAAATAAAAGGTTCTTTCTCAAATACGTTTTCTTGAAATGGAAAATGTCGAAAAGTGGATTTGCAAAAGACGTGCGAAATCACATCATGTACGTTATAAATGACATATTGTGTGCGCGCTATAGGCGAACTTTGAAACGTTGCCAACTTCCTGAACCTTTCAAACTAATACACACACACTTACCGATTTACTGCCAAACTCATTATGATTTGCCAAACTGTAACATTTGCGAAAAATCGATTGATTGTTCTTCAAGGGCCACTTAAACGCTGTCGCAGTTCATGTTAAGAGCTATATAGTGAAGGTTGGTGGCAAAGAGGCTCATAAACAAAAGTTTTCTTAGCAACTTTCAACCAAAGACTGTTTAACTGCTATCTTGAACACAACTAAAAAGTAACAATTGCTGCAATCTTAATCAAGTAAAAAGTATATTGAAAATTTTTCATAAGATTGGATGTTTAGCCTACATCACTTAAACTCGTGTTGTCCAGCTACTGCTAAAGTGTGATACAGTGAAACTAAATTCTGCTGAACGTTTTGAATACTAGTATATTCTGTGCTGTTTGCACGCAGTTTACGGCCTACAGTTGTAGAATTAAAAAAAAATATTTTGGGTGTTAGTTAGATGGAGTTCTGATCTTGATATGACCACTGAGCTTATGGAGAACACGATGTAGATGCCGTAACTACTGCTCACACACCAATTAGTGCAATAAACGGATTGCATGAGAGTTATCCTGGTAATTTTCAATGAATGTTAGTGGGTGCAACATATATACGCACCAATCACTATTTTGGCGGCCAGAAAAAGCATGTAATTTATCGTGATGCTACCACAACAGCTTCCCTAATTTTTCACTTGCTAGTAGCCTGTTGGAATCCTCTAGTAAAAGTACAGGAAAACGTAAATGCTAAAAGAAACCAGGTAGATTTTGTAATCCACTCAGCAGACAAGTTCGATTTGAAGATTTATGGAAAATTGAAGCGTCGTAAGCTGGCAGCTCATGTGACAAGTAATAAGCAAAAGTTGTTGGAAGAATTGGCTCCATTGTGTAATTGATTACAATAGAGAGCGTGGCTTTATGAAATGAGCCCTTCGTTCACGATTTGCCCTTTGGAGCATACTGCGCAAACATCCGAGAAAATGTGTGGAACGTGTGAACGCTTGGAGCGCTCAGTGCTCTGTTTTTGACAAATTAAAATTGCGTTGAGGCAAATGATTGCAAGAGAACTGTGTTAAAAACAATGGATTTGTAAATTGGTACTGCAGCCTTCTTACCAGGCGCACGGTATGCGGAAGAGCTGCAGGGAACACACTCAGAACACGAAATCAATCGGAGAGAAATGAAACAGAAATTGCACAAACTCAGTCGTGGCGCTACAAGACCTTAGTAGTTATAAAGTGCCAACAACACACCACCATAACAAACAAAAAACAATGGATCAGCCCGCGGTACAGTCTAGTGGTAAGTGCGTCCGCTTCGGTGCTGGTAGGTCGAGAGTTCGAGAGTCTTACCAAGACCTTGTAAATTGGTACTGTAGCCTTCTTACCAGGCGCACGGTGTGTGGAAGATCTGCAGGGAACACACCCAGAACACAAACAAATACCGAGTGAAATGAAACTATAAATTGTACAAACTCAGTCGTCGCTCTACAAGACCATTGTAGTTATAAAGCGCCAACAACAAACCACCATAACAAAAAAAACAACAAAAAACGATGATTCAAACAGAAAGGTGCAACCACAAGAATGATGAACTTGAAAGAACTTTGTAGTTAATCAATAAAACTCAGGCCGACTTGGCACAGAACACGAAAACCTCATTATGTTCAGTGGGTTTCTTGGACCAGTTGTTATAATGGTATTTATGCCATGCTCTGAGCAGTGGCGATTCAAGAATGAAAAAAGCAGGGGGGGCATTGCGGGACCAAGGAAACAAATAGGGGGGTCAAAATAAATGTCTCTCCTGCATGATGACTTTCCGTTGTAATCACGATTAATTTACTATGATTAACCTTATCAAATAGGCTTGTGAAAATCGTCAGAACCGTCGCCAGAAAGTCTTCAATAGGGGCTTTACGTTTGTGCAGGCTTGCTTGACATTTTAAAAATTGACAAAAACTCCACTGATTTACAGTGTTTCATATGTTAATTTAGGGGTCTTGGAGCTTTGTTTTGGGGGACTAAGCCCACCAAAGCCCCCCGTGGCGACGGGACTGAATATCGTTAAATATGACCTGGTGTTATTATTCACTAGAGACACCTTAGCACCACTAGATGCAATCGCACACTTGCACTGCTATGTCGAATATTCTGTGCTAAACATTGCTGAGTTCGCCTCGCAACCTCAACATGAGACTTCGTCTGACTCAGGAATCCACCTGATAAGTGATATTAATGACCTCAAAAATAAGTCAAGAAAGCGACCGAGAAGTTTGTCACTGATTTCGATAAACAGTAGTGACTGGAACGAATACTGGGAAACTAAGACTTCACAATTGATGAACAATGGACTTTCCAACAAACGGATAACGATAGAACAAATTGAAGATTGAGACTATGTCTCACTCCGGACTGGATATTGTAGAGTTAAAGTTTATTTAAATTATATATGTGTTATTTGTATATGTTGAACACCGCTGTTAGGAATGGAAGTAACCAGCATAATATTCTCATAAAGAAAACTCTTTACTTATCGATATAACTTATAAATTAAAAAGTAACATAAANATAAATACCCAATATTTCGATTAAAAAGTACAAGAGCAAGCTTTAAAGATAACTAATGACGTGACCAAAATCAACCAATGAGAGCATACCTGTGTGAAAGAGTAACGAAAGGCAAATTGTCCCAAAGAGAACTATAGGAGTGTACAACTTTAGAGCGAGAGGAGCGCCTCTGGATTGAGAGAAGGCAAGCAACCAATGAATGGCTAGTGCCATGGGGGGTGCCGATTTGAAAGGGGCACAAAAATGCTTGGCAAAAATTAAAATTTGTGATTTACACTTACTTAAACCTCTATTTTTGCGCCCCATTCAACCATTTGCTTTAAGCTGCGCCAACACAGCGCCCATAGCCTATCTAAGCATTAAGTCGGGCGTATGGCACCAGCGCCATCAAGCATTATGACAAAATTGTGGTATTGTGATGCAACACGACGGTCAGACGCTGAAAGAACAGGAACGCTCGCTTGCCATAACTACAAAGTACATTTAAAGAAATTGTCGTTTACAGTTGCAATATGTTGTTTGATTGTTTGTAAGGTATACAATTTTGTCAGCCAACACTGTATAGGCCTATGTGTATGTTATTATGTGAATGGTTTTATATTCTTCATACTACAAATAAATGAATTTAGAAGTATGTTATGGTCGTTTATGGACCATTTAGATTTTATTTGCTGAAAAGTTTCAAGCAAAAATAAAAACGAATATTTTCCGTTTCAAAACATTTATTTTCTTCATGGTTTATCTTTCGTAAAAATTGTACCTATATCTAATACTTACATTCTGAGAAAGGGCGCACATTTAAATTTTGCCATGAGCACTATTTTGCATAGATACGCCTGTGATAGCGAATGCTGTTTTCCGAATTGTACAAAACCATGTTGAATAAAGTTACTTTCGTAGGTTTTAGGGGGGGATATCCCCCCCCTGGATCAGCCCCTGGATTAGTGACTATGACTAATCCGTTTTTGTGGTAGCTCACGAACACTTTGTGATGTAACAATCACAATGTTATGCAACTACTATCACAAGTAAAACACCATGTGCAGTCATGGGTATCGGAAGGACTTTTTCCAGGGGGGTCTAATAGGTGATTTTCCCAAAATTTTTTCCAGGGGGGGCCAAAAGTGATGAAATTTGTTTTTTCCCCCTCCAAATCGAAAGAACAACCTTTTTGCCAATAATATTACAATCCAGGTGGGCCTTGCCCCACCCCCTTCCGACACCCATGTGTGCAGCGTGGGTAAGGTAAAGACCTTTCAATGCACTATGCAGTTAACAACAGCGAGGTTTCGGCCCCAGTCGACCAGTGGCACCTAAACTAGCAAAGTAGCGCCGCAGATATTTTGTGTGCATCGGCGTTTTGCGCGTGTACCTGATAGCAAGATGTAACAGCAGGCATAAAACTTGCTCAGCAGATATTCCTAAAAAAGTCGTTCATTTTAATATTCACACTAAATTTTTCTCTGACTGATCCTCAAAAGCTGACTTTTAAACCCTGCGTTAATTTATGACAGTAATTCCCACCGGGGTCCAGGCGGTCCACCTATCCACAGAGAGTTCCATAAATCTTTGATAAAACATTCACTGATCTATGTGCAAGTTTTGACTAGTTATTCATGAGATGTCAACATAGCAAAGTGTCCCATCTGATACTTTTTAAAAAGATGGTCCACGGGCCAAAAAATATTGCGAACCACTGATTTATGACTATCTTGTTACAAGCGAAACACGCACCACCTCAAATAAACCAAAAGAAACAATTAGCCAAATAGACAATGAGCAATACGATTCTCACACAAATCCCTGCACCGTCTACGTCAGAATTTCATATCAACTTCAACGCAGTGTAACTTAGTTACACATCAGCTCAGTGTAACTAATTTAATTTTTGAAAAAATTCTCTCGCATGAAGCGCTGGTAACCGGAAGAGTTACCGCTATTTGTAGGAACTTGTATAAACAATCAAACGCAGCTTTGTAAGGAGCTATAAATGACATAAATTGTTCGAGCGATGTAGGCAGCTGCGACTCTTTCCGAAGCAAATTCTTTGCCAGAAGTGTTTCATGTTTTAAATCATTTTCACTAACTGAATATGCATTTGCGAATTTTTTCAGGTGTTCTTCTGATAGAAATGTTTGACGTCCGGGTCAAAGAGCTGAAATGCCGGAAAGAATTAGATCAATCTTCACATTTATAACGACTGTTTCTTAGCTGCGAACTGAACCTTTCACCACGAAAACAGCGGTCCGACTAAATTTCATGCAGGATCCGAGCAACCACTGATGTGTGTCGTCATAAACAACTCCCATCACCCGGCCGTCAAAACCAACAACCCAGCTTATGCATTTGGGAAATAGTGAATGCACACAAGAGGGCTTGCAAACAATCGTTTAAAATTTTGCTGGCTGAAAGTTATCTGCTGTATATGTCAATCAAACGACCTTGAAATTAGGCACAAAACTGGGGGGCCAAGCAGGGGACCAGCCAAAAATATGGGGGGGCATGGCCCACCCAGGCCCTCCTTAGCACCGCCACTAACTCTGAGCTATATAAGGTTGTTGCCACTTAGTTTAGTTCTTCGATCAAGATTGTGAAGATTCATCTAGATTTCTAGATATTTACTCTGTTGTTTAAACTCTCTATTGTTTGCGGTAACAGTGGTAACAAGCTGCCACGTACGTTTACGTAGAGCTTGTAGCCACCCACTTGAAAAACCTAATTTGACACAACTTATACGAAAATGTCGAAGAACTAAGCTAAGTGGCAATAACCAGAGCCGGATTAAAGGGTAGGGGGGCCCGGGTCAATTTTCACTGGAGGGCCCCTACGAGATGACGTATTTCATGACGCCATCGTTTGTAAAATTTATGTTTTTGCTGATTCGCAACGTTCTCGTTTGCTTTTTCCAGTAGTCGATTAATTATGTTCCTGCCGTATGAGCTCGATTGTTAGCCGCCTTTGAATGTAAGCCGCACGAAATGGTGTTAAAAATGAATGCAAGCTGCCCTTGATTATAAACCGCACATGAACACAGGTTACCTAAGCCTCTGAGATGCATTCGCGGAATCGCGACGTTCGCGTACTCGTGCGTTTCCCGTATTAATGATGCTTACATCACTACAACTGTCTTCTGTTTATCATAATCCCTCCTGTGACGGATGTGTAGATTGTGCACTGATGCTGGAGAAAATCGAATGCGAAAGAAGAGCTTGGTCGACAAAACGTAGCCAAGGAAAGACTGAGCGTCATCAATACCTTTCGATAAAGTAAAGAAAGTAAAAGTGTGAGCCGCCCTTGATTGTAAGTCGCATGAAATGATGAAAAAACTTTATAAGCTGCGGCTTACAATGGAATAAATACGGTGCTCACTGCACATACAGTTAGCTGCGAGAAGAGAGTTTCTGATATAAACACTACAGTGTATTCTTGCTGAGAAAAAATACTTCCACAGGCTAGAGAGTGGCTCGGCAAGCAACAGCATTCACCCGAACAATAAGCAGAAACCAGAGATTACAAACGAAAACACCGGAAAAATAACATGTCAAAATGTCCAGCCAGTCTGAGTGTGAAAGGTGCTTCGAAACTTATGTCGTGATTTTCACCTACATTTTCAGGTGCTCTGGTTAACGCCACTGTTTTAAC
>JGI24021J15306_10003760_pt1 | contig 17300 bp, 3 predicted proteins | sample Ectturendosymbi1_FD_15306 | JGI IMG/M metagenome (IMG submission 15306) | reverse complement strand
TGAAGGAAGCTCCACAGCAAACCGTCACGTGACATGGCAAGTAGGTACCGGGGCACCACAAACAGGATGGACAGGAGACATGTCAGCATAGCTGCGAGAGCACCAACTGAAACAACGTACTTGGCCCAGTACCACCCTCGCATAGCGTAAGCTGTAGGATATGGAGTCACAGGGCTGATAGTGTACCATGGNGCGATCAGAGTGAGGGCGGCTGATGCGCCCACGTAAGCAATCACGACAACGATAATCGATATGAGCAACGAAAGCGGAATGTCTCTGTGAAAATAAACCAAAGGCATAAATAGTGTGGACCAGGACGGTAACTAAGGGGGACGCAAGGAGGAGAAGCCCTCCTTGCAAAATTTTTTGGCCTCCCTGGAAAAATGTGTTGGTGCTATCGATGTAAAATTTGGGCTCCTCTCGGAAAACTCTTCACCTCCCCTGGTGTCCGAAGTTGGTAACGGACCTGGACTGGACATGTACGTCTAGACCAGTGGTTCCCAAACTTGTTCGAGCTGTTACCCAAATCAANGTGGAGATTACTTCCTATCACCCTCAANAGAATTATTTTTCGTGTTATAGGTCGAAAATTTNTTTTGCAGTGATCGCTCATAATACAGAAGAACAATGGTGGCTTTGGTTTTGTATTACCCCCGAAGAATCANATATTACCCCTTGGGGGTAATTTACCCCCAGTTTGGGAACAATTNGTCTGGACACGCAAAGACCGATTGAGCTGTTTCACTAAACCTGGTTTACATTTGTAAACATGATCTTAAAGTTGCTATGTTTTAGTGTNAAGAAAATTAAACTTTTTATTCATGAACGAAACCGTGAACTGCTGATAAACTGGCATGGGCAATATTCACGATCTTTCATGGGCCCACAATTAGACCGCAAATTTCACGCTTTTAGCACCTAATAAATGTACCATTGTTTTTTACAATGCATGTGTCAGGATTTTTGCCTGGAGATACGAGTGTTTGGGGTGAATCTGAAAAATCTTTTGATGACATAAGATTTCCACCAGTACATTTAACAACTGGCCTGGTTTTGCTTTTACGATCAATTGGCTTGTTTCCAAACATACGATGTGCCAGGTTGTCTTGCCATCCGCTTAGGCTACATGGTTTTGGAGGCCTTTTTTAATCAGCGCTTTCCCGTGAGAAAGCTTTGAACTGTCTTGCTTGATGTCGCAGCCAATTGACTGAAAGGGAGAAACGTTGAAATGTGGACTCGCTTAGACGGTTGATTTTAAAACCAATACACCACTGTGCGAATTGCACCCAAAGAGTTAAACGGCTCACCAACCTTCCCGCGTTTATTGCTTCTTCTGTAGCCGATGCAACCACCTCATATCCCACGTATGAATAAACCAGTGTCGTAGAACCACTTATGGTACCTGCCCAACCGTATGGGAAGAAACCTCCTTTCACATCCACCCAGTTATTCCAATCAGCTAGGATAAATCCAGTGACTGAAAAAGTTCAAAATGTTCTTGTTAGACTCATCGGATTGATATCACTAGATCATATCGCAAAAAGAAGCGTTCATGTTAAACTTCGCACCGCTGGGCAAATGGGTCAAAAAATGAGTGAAATATTGCTCATTTGAGGATTCCGCAGAGGATAAATTGATGCCATAATGCTGCTACATTTTGAAACGTTGCATTGGTAAATCCTTGTCAAATTCATGTTTGCTTTTTTTCATTAGGCCTACCACCGCCTACAGCTTTTCGGCAGCATAGCAACGTAACTTTTTCAATAAACGCAACCGAGGTATCAACACACACCAAAATAAGATGTGTCTTAAGCCCTTTATCCTCATAGCAGGATTCTTGAATTCAGAGTCCAGATTTTGAAGAAGGGGAATACTGCAAGTTTCTCAAAAGTGCAGTTAAGAAAAGATGTATTTTGTACTATTTTTACCGGATATTCGTTTTGACTGAGCGTTGTAGGGGTGGTCCATTTTTGTTTCAAAATAGTTCTGTTGAACCTTGCTCTGATTGCATATCGAGTCAAAGAGCTACAGGAGGTCGTATCGTATGCTTTTTAAAGCGCATGGCAGTGTGTAAACTTATCAGGTAAACTCAGGATACAAAGATTCTCCAGGTTGTGGCATGCAAGGGGAAAACAGAACATTTGATTTAGTTTTGTGTTTCTCTCGTCAGATCATCGGTTGTAAGTTTTCATTATAGCTATCAGAAAGTAACACGAACGCTTTCTACCCCGTTACATTGATTAACATGGGTCACTCGGGGGTACTCAATGCGAGTAATTATACGCACTTCATTAGAAGTGACTGATTTAACAAAGGAAGCGCGAACTTTTCTCTCACTGTACCCAACTGTCAAAGTAACTTCGCTTGTATATGAACTTGTGAGGATTCGCAAACGAAATTCCTTCGTTTTGATTCTAAAATTGGCTATATTGTTTTTTATCGTTTGATCTTCCAATTAAACGTATACCGTATTTCCAATAACAATTTTTAGGATGTGAGATAACATTTTCCTGCGAATTTGGTGTACATATTGATACCGAAAACTAGAAAAACTTTCTCTAGTGTGCCGTATTTAGACACACATTATTTTATGTTGCATATTTTCTGTATACCAAAAAATCGACTTAGATCCTGTGACAATCCATGCATCTTGTGCTTGTCCGTGTTTATGAAACAACAGCAAGTAAAACGACTTGTCCACTGACCAGGCGCGACGCCAGGTTTTGATTATCTGGAGGGCCAACAGAAAAACGGGGAACCACATTCAGAGAAAGACCAAAAATATTCAAATCCCGTTTCCAAATGTTGAGTACTAATTGCAAATTTGGGTCCAGTACCATCATCCCCTCACGCCCACTGGCACATTAACTTGGTACCTGTCAAAGTCTGTTATGTTTCAGAAGTAGCGTCATCGCTGCTTCTTGTGGTCTTGGGTGTAATTAGTAAAGATCAGGCGCGTAACCAGCTTGGGACACCAAGGAGGGAAGAGTGTTCTGAGAGGGCACCAAAATTTTAAAGCTATGTCCAATAACTTTAAACGATGTCCAAGACATTTTTCCGGAGGGGCGAAAACTTTTACAGGGTGAGCGAATCCCCCTGGTTAAGGGTCTGGTAAAGATAAAGTATATGCATTACTAAACGTGCTACAGTGATTACCTGTGAGTTATTGCTTTGGTGTGACTTACTATTCCTGGTCATTGTAACGTTGGTCGTGTTAGCAAGAGCACTCTGGTTAATAGGATACTGCAGCTAAAGCAAACGTTAGGCAGAAAACAACGACAATAAAATCAGATCTCTCAAACATGCAGACAAGATAAGGAACTATTTTTAAATGAAAAAAATGAAGTACAACCACATCACTGTACCCTCCATAAAAACTGCAGCATATTTACAGATACGTATGCGACATTTTACTATTGAACCTCAACAAAATAGAACGCGACATTAACAAGCACCTCAAACGTTCATAATGTCAATTCGACATGACTTTGAATCTGGGTTTATGGCTTCAACTTGGTGTTTGCTATTTAAGAAACGACCGGCATGAGAAATACGGCAACAATCCAAGAACAAACACTGTTGACTTTTGTACCACAACCAGATTTGTCACTTTTGGCTAAAACCCGGTTCCGCTTTTCAATCCTAGCATTGCCAAACATATCTTTTTCTGCTAATCCGCTTGTTTCTTCTGAAACTGGTTGATAAAATTTTATTGGTATGATAAGCTTGATCTCGTGTTCAGATGCAACTGACCGATAATGAAAGTGATGACCGCAACATTTAGAGTAGCGATTGCGATGTTGACACCGGAAGAGAGCTTCACCCCGCCTATCAAGATCAAGGCGAATGCAAGGATTAGACCAGCTGCAAGGAAATCGGGATAGGTTGCCACATAACCACCAGGCATCGGGGCATGTTCTAACATGTACTTCTTGATAGCCATGTTAAACAGACCGTCGAGATATCTGAAAAACAAGCAAGGCTTGGGCAAGTAAAAATACTGCTCAAGCGGTAGCAGCCTTTGTTCTGACATAGCTTTTCTTTTTGCTTTTTACAGTGTGAATGCTTTATCGGCACAAAAACGCCGTTCGAGTAATTTTTGTTCCATTCTTTCTGCAAGAAGTAAGCGAGAGAAAATCACAGTTAGCTAATGTGGTACAACATTATTGCTTAACGAGCAATTTTTCCGTTCGTTGTTATGCGCAGGTATTTTTACCGGTTCTCTACATTTTACTTTTAAAATTAGCTACAGACACATTCGCTTCAAGTACCGAATACTTCGAAAAGTTTGCGTTGAATCTAGGCCTGAATGACATTAAATTTGACAGTTTCGNCAATTGATTAAACACATTCAGTTTTCTTTCAACTTGGACCCACTAGCTCAGAAAATTGATGCATTCTTTGTCTACTGTCTAGCTTATTATATTCACGAAATTAAGTTTTCCCTGGAAGCCCGCAAAGCTGTGCCTGTATCTTACAGCTATCAATAAGGTAATATTAATTTGGTTGAACTAATTTTTTCTACAAGATCCAGACGCTGCAAACAGAAATCACTTTGTTGCTTGCCCTAAATAACAGAGGTACAAGCAGACATATATGTTAAAAACTCGGTAGTTAAACACACTCGTGTTATGGGAAAAGTGGTTGCTACAACTAGTAGTGAGCGGATGTTTAAACATTTTTCGCAGCCCTTGGATCAAGCTTACCATTAACGTAAGTGAACAAATTCAAACTTATTTTTTCAAAAACACTTTTAATCGACTTTGCCATGGTGTTCAACAACTTCTATGAACTGCCTTAAAAGCTTGAAGTGAAACAGTGGCGTGCAGAGGTCTAGTGATGTCCGGGGCAAATGCTTGATTGTATACCCCTGTCCCCTACCAAATTTTAGCCTTAAGGAATGTGAGAAATACAGACACAGCAAATCTACAGTACCTGCCCAGATTTTTGCCACGTGCGCAAGGATTACGCAACCAAAACTACATTTCAAGTGAGAATTCAGAAAAAAAACTGTGCAAGTCTCGTACCACGTTACGTAACAATAGAAAGGGATTTGAGCGCTGTAAAAAATGGTGACAAACGCAAGACAAACCCAGAAACGCATTGAAAACCCCAGATCTGGGGGTTTTGCCCTCAGAATAACTTTCTGGGTTTTTCTAATGAAGATCTGTTCTTTTAAGATTTTACTGCGGAGTGGTGGTTTAAGCTAGGGTATGATTAATCTTCTTTGCTATCATATTTCATGACAAGTATGACACTAATACCACACACTTTTGATTAATATTTTATCCCAAGGCGCATTTCTAAGGAAACAAATAAGGGGTCGATAACAAACGGTGGACTGAATGACACTGTCAGGCAATAGCTGTGTTCAAGCAAAGTGAAGAATACACAAATGCTACACAGAAACTTCAGGACGTTTTAGATACGTAAAAGATCTACTTTGACGGTTGACCATCAACCCTTTTTATAAAATCTTTCCGATATTTCAAATTTGTTACAAAAATAATTACTGTAATAGCAAGGCCCAATCTGTTTTTCTTTTGTGATTCCTCGAATCCCGCGTTGTGTGCCTAACACCAATAAAACACAACAGTGCTGTATAAATTCTTGCCTCTGAATTTAACAAAGCACCAAAGTTTGCTCAGAAACAGCATCAAAAATTCTTTTTGTCAAGCAGTGCTGCAAACCGACAGTGGATAGTTTCAACAACAAATCAAAGTAAAATAAACCCTACACAGAATTAATCTTATGCAGGCATTTTCTATAATCCCCAAGGGCAACTTTTCTGTATGGACAACAGACTAGCAATCACACAAATCCACCCCTACCTTCCATCCTCAATTGGGGAGGTGCTTCATACGCAACCATTTAGCCTTGCATTAAGCTCCAAAATAAAGCTATAAAACTAATAAAACCAACTAACACGGCATCTCTAGAAGAACCTTTCCAGAACTTAAACATCTTATGCCTTCCCAAAGTTTATACTTTATCAGTAGGCAAATTCATTCACTCTTATTACAACAAACTGCTTTCAAACCATTTTGATGACTATCTTATTCCAATCAGCTCAATTCATTCCCACTCCACAAGACTATCAACCTCTAACAACCTGTTTTTACCTAGAGTTAACTCTTCCTCAGTAAAATCATTCCTTACCTTTGTAGGCTCAAAAGTGTGGTTTTTGATACTAGATAGCATTAAGTATTCAACCACTTTTATTCTGCAATTCTGTTTATTATTTATGTATATTTATTTTTTTGTTTGTTTTTTTTCCTGTGCACACGCCATTTTTTGGCATGAAAGTACACTACATAGTTTTTTTCTGCTTTGTTCTTCTTTTCTACCTCATTAGTTTTTGTTACCTTTTAGTTTTTTTTTAAATATTTTGTATAAACATATTCTTAACCACACCAAATTCGTTCAGTTAAATTCGATCCACTCATCTGTATACATACGCATGCGCTTTCATCTGCACATTTTCTTCACCATGCTGTGTGTTTGTTGGTTTTCCTAACTGTACTTATTTCATCATCAACTGTTGTTTTTCAACACTTTTCAAAAAGTGATAAACAGGTTTGGTTGACTAGATGACCGCCATGGTGCTTCACCAATCCTATATGATACACCACCACTCTTTGTTTTACACTGATCAGCTATTATTCCATTGTATTTTCGTTTGCTCTAATATTCACTGACGGTTGGTTTACTTAGTATGCGATTGCTTTTTATATTGCTTCTGCTTTTTAGCTGAGTCAAATGAAACATTAAGCCATTACCATTACACTCCAATTATCTGTGAGAAATGAATCCACTGTTAGGAAACTAACGAAAAGAAAATATCTCAGAAATTGAAAAAAAGAGTGCATGGGTATCAAGCTACATTTATCATTTTCTTTTAGAACTTAAGATAAAATAAAAACAAAATATGGACAACAAAGCGCAAACCAAAGCACAGAAATCAGTTGTTTTAAAGTTTACGTTTTAAAATTTAATTTCGTTTCACTTAGACACAAATGTCATATCACCTTGGTTATTCCCAAATAATGTGTGAAACATTACTACACCAAACAATACAGAGAAGGCGCGTGAGGAAGCAGCCAACAAAATGAAAAAAGCAACACTTAGAAAGGTGCACAAGTCACGAAAACAATTTGCCTCATTCCATTCTAGCCTAAGTCCAAACGGGAAGACAGAATAGACCTGAAGTGGGTTACGTTTACCAAGGACAAGCGTGTCGGGATCATGTATGTCGGTATCAACTTTGAGATTTCAAAAGTTTTATAAATTACCAACTGAAAGTTGTTACTCTTACCCGCTGCAAGTCTTGGCAATAGCTGCAACATAAATGGTGTGTTCTAAAGCAACATTCCAGCCAACAATGAAAGCCCAAAACTCGCCAACGCTCAAGTACGTGAATTGATATGCCGATCCAGCCACAGGAATGCGGGCAGCGAATTCTGCGAATGTAAAGCTTCGTACTTTTATGAATGGGAATGACTTTTGAATGATTTTTCAAAACTCAAGCGCACATTTGCGAACGAATGATGAATTTCTTAGCAGAACAGTTTGATGTATACGAGGAAAAAAAGGAGTTTTTAATCCAACCATGTTTTACTGTACCGCGTATGTTGAGATTGTGCAAGATAAAAATGCATTTTTAGAAAATAGTGTAACAAACCTGCATAACACAAAGCTGAAAGTATTGACGCAAATGCTGCTATAGCATAACTGATAACTATCGATGGTCCGGTGATATTTCTTGTCACAGTGCCTGCCAAGACGTATAACCCTGCTCCCATCATTCCGCTGATCGCCAAAAACGTCAAATCTCCCAAGTTGAAGCACCGCAAAAGATCTGAGGAAAATCACCGGAAGTTTAAGTCAAGTGCAGAACAAGTGAATTTTCGTGCCGTAAGAATCCTTTAATCCAGGAAACGTTTAGGTCTTTGTTTGTTTTACTTGAAAAAGTTTTCAGTTGACCGGTACACTTGAAACTATCAACAAAAGTTTGAGAATCGTTGAAATGACAAATATCTTCCAAACTTGTGAAATGATTTAATCCATTTGAAATCCTAGTACAAAATTAAGTAATTTTTGCTCAAACGGAAAGCATGCACGAAACGGTTAAACCCGTATCTACAAATTTTAAAAATTAAAGTTTTGTAATGAGAAAGGTAGCTGCAGGAAACTGTGGACAAGATCTTCGACTGCACCACGGTACCATTCTGCTATGATATCTGCGTAAGTGGAACATAGTCCAAGCATGATGGGTAGGGGCGGATCCAGAGGGGGGCGATTGGGGCGATCGTCCCCCTAAAACCTAAGAATGTAACTTTATTCACAATGATTCAGTACAATTCAGAAAACAGCATTCGCGATATAAGGCCATTTTGTCGTCCGTTATGTTGTCACAGGAGTGTTATGAAGTATACTGCATCTCTCTTACAGTAGCGAAGCCGTAATGAGACTTGACAAACTAATGAATTTTATTGAAATCGTCCCCCCTAATCTTACTGGCTAGATCCGCCCCTGAAGTCAGATACGTACTTTATGTTTCTATTCAGTGGACAAAGTTGTTTCCGACTTTTAACTTTCATGGCTAGCATTTTTTGTTGGAGCACATCCTCAGCGACGTTTTTTGTAGTATGGCTCAAAAAACATGTGGTATAGATAATATGCAGATTTTGTATATTTTATTGGTTTGTCGTAGACTCGTGGTCCATGTCACAAGCACAATCGAATAACACAAAAGCACGGATATGGTTAGTCATAGCGCAGTACAAAGTAGGTGTTACCACAAAAGCAGCACTAACAGGAGCAAAACATTTTAACAGCGCCCCAACTATATAACGTCATTCACTCATCGTCGTACAGGGATCCGGCAGTGGGAGAGAAATGAAGACATTCTTATTTCTAACATCAGATTTTGAGGTAAACGGCCAACAGAAAAAAGTAAAAAATAAATCGAATGGAGGTGCCCATCAACGCACAGAGGTATAATTGATTAGATCAAGGTTTCAAATGTTTTGCAAGACACTTAGCATGGGGCTGACCGCTAATCGTTTTTACTGGATTTAAAGCAGGATTTGACGGTTGATGTTTTGCCAGTTATTTATATTCGCTTTTTGTATGTTTGGCTTGCACACGCCGTCTACATGTTGAAAGTTATAGACTAGAGGAATCACAAAAAATACAGAAATCCTGAGGCGCCACGAAGCAGGGTTTTGGTTGCTTCGCAAAGGCAATACTGATGAGACGAATCCACCAAAACAACGCACCAACAATTACTTCAGTCGGTCACCGTCATACAGGAGCTTTAACTAATTGAGGAAAATGATGATTCGTAAAAAGCATCAGACATTTGAAGCGATCGGATAAAAATTTAAATGAAAATGAACAACATTGTAAAAATCGAAACGGATTGCTTCTAAACAAGGCATCAAAGGTCCTATAATAATGGTTAACTTGGTGTGGGCGAACACTTACGTTTCTGGGCATGTAATGCATGATTCGGTGGGCATTGCTGTATGCAATGCGTAAGCGCTCATATCAGTCTGTGTGCATTTGCTACACAATTGGCAGGCATACATTGGCACGCAATAAGCACGAAATAAAGTGTTTTTTACTGCACAAGAGCACTGGGCGAATGCGCCTGTGAGCTTGTTTGCTGCACAGTACAGCGATGTCACTTCTCTCTCAATATCATCATCATCCTTCAGTGAGGCATTTAGCAATACACCGAGGTATTTCACTTGGTCAGAAAATTGTACACTCACACCATTCAGAAAAACATTCGCAGATTGTTTATACTTTTTTTGGGGCAAAAAAGAACACCAATTGTTTTGTTAAAAGGCGATTTCGTGTTCAACAGCATAGACACCACAAACATCCAGAAGACGTTGGAGTGCACTAATACTGGGGCTGAACACACATATATCATCAGCAAAGATTAGATAATTCACAGATATAATTTCCGTAGTGCATCCCACTCTGGCTGAACCCAGCTGGTCTCAGAGTTCATGAAGGTAAACAGCAAATAAATATGGGCTCATAACTACCCTTTGCCTTACTCCATTGGTTACAGAAATGGTTCGCAAACTTGTTTGAGCCGTTACCCAAATCAAGGTAACGATTACGTCTTATTACCCTCCACATGTCGCAGTTGTTGCTCATAATATAGAACAACATTGTGTTTTTATTTCTGCATTACTCCCCGAAAAATCGCGTATTATCCCCAGTTTGGGAACCACTGGCTTACAGTAATGGGGGATGAAAAGTTGGTGTCTCATTTTACTTGCATGTTTTTTTGCCTATATAAAATTATGGCAAAGTATTATGTAAACTTCAATAGATTAATGACCTGTATTTCCTCAAGTTACTCAACCTGCCGACAACAATGTATCTCCACACAAGGCATCGTGACAGCAAAACATCCGAATGTAATGTTTTTACTTGCAAACACATGTACACAGAACACAAAAATTTATGCGGAAGCACAAGATTTTTGCCCAATAAATTTATTTTTGGTCAATAGTTAATATATTTCGCCACACAATGTAATAATCTTGCTCAAAAGGTAAAATTTTTGCGTGAACTTGACACATGTTCTTAAAACTAAGTTGTGCGACCAAGAACTTGATTCTTTTATAAGTAATTATTTGAACGTATGTGCCTGACACTTGACATAGTTGAGACCAACAACTTCAATGAAGTTATTGACTTGGTATAAACGTTTTTATTAGATAAGTTTGAGCATTTTTCCCCAACATCCTTTTTTTGTCCAAGAAAGCACGATTTTTAAATCTTCTTGGAAGATGATCTCCTTGCTCCCGAAAGTCCCAGCTATAGTTTCGAAAAACTGATACTCGCTTAACACTTCTTTCCCACAAATCAACCTCACTTAAAAGCTGTCCAAACAACCTATCCCTCCAGCAAGCCATGGTGACGTAGGAAAGTTTGATTGATGGTTGTTGGCGTTTTTCCGGTGTTTTTCTATTTTCACATATTTTGCGTAAAGATGATAGTATACTTTTTTTCACACAGCTTTACGCCAGGTGAATGATGATTGAGTTGCGTAAAATAGATTCCTGATTATTTCCATTGATGACAGTGAGACAATTATGACAATGACCGTTGCGTTAAAATGTTTGATTTGTGGGAAGATGGGTTAGGCGCTCAATTTTACACAATACTCTTTTTCTGTAAAAGTGGTTAGTCTCCACATTGGCGACGCAGTCGAACCTTGTCAGCAAATGTTTTTAATAGGAAATCGATTTCACGTACCACTACGCATCCTTAGTGCTGAAAGCGTATACAAACAGAATATCAAATTAGATTTTGGGTAAGATGAATTGGTTGAGCTGAGTTGGAAAAGGATGGGTTGTGTGGCCACTCGCTAAAAACTCTTTCGAAAATAAGCTTNAAACTTATATTAGCCTGAAAAGAACATCCACTTCGTCCTGCAGCTCAAGATCAACTAAGTGAAACGAATTGTTGAGGGCCTNAAAATGTTGTGCGAACCTTTCAAAACCTCATTACCGCGAGCGAACCAGTTAAATAAACAGACATGATGCGTCAACTTCATTCATTAGTCCTAAGAATTTCTTCAGTGCTTTAAGATGCAAGCGGCAAAGCTGCATCTACATTCTTGTGAACAACCGGATTTGACGTGCCTTCTACCTGTAGAGTATCACTGCCAATACCACAGAAGAGCATAAGCACTCCTTTTCAATTAGCGTACAATCTGGTTGAGTATCAAAGATTTAGCGCCTTTGAACAATTAACTGAGTGAGACACACCTCTCCTCATCATATCTTCTGATACGTCTTTCCTTCTGAACAAATTTCGAAGGAAATTGGAACAGCATCCATTTTTTTTCGGCTCTTCAGTCATTGCAGCCCTTTATCTTTTTTTATCAGGGTACTGGTACACTTAAAGTGCCTTAGCAGATAAGCGTATTATGTTACTGCGGACACAATTAACACAAGTTGCAACGTGTGGTATGTCCAATTGTCCATTGCATGCATAACATTCACTCAGAAAGATTTCTTTGTTGTACTCAAGTTAAGTTTTCCAAAACTAGATAATTTCGATGATGCATACCATGAATTGACGGAAATGTTGTTTACCTACCTGAAGCTTTTTTAAACTAACAAATAACCACATTCCACATGTACACAGGTCCGTTGCCAGATTTTCAGGTTTAGAGGGCAAAATACATTTTTAGGAGGGCAAGGTTTTTATTTTTACTAGATATTTAATACAACTACTTTTACTGGGCACAACAAAATTTAGATGGCACAAAAAATTTGGACGACACTGCCCCCGTGCCTATGGGCCTGCTTGCACAGTTTTGTCTTTATCGGTGTCCTTGGTCAGCAAGCATCAAATCATACATCTTTTATTAATTAAAACAGAAAACGTGACTGTGTAACCTCGAAACAAGAAGCTAAACAGTGGATGTTCACTGAAATTCCGAACCTTCAGGGCAGCGTTTCCCGAACTGTGGTACGCGTACCGCTCGTGGTACGCGAATGCCTTCAAGGTGGTACGCGAATAGGCCTACATTTTCTGTTTATCTTCACAAAAATATATTCATAGCTATGTTTATCTACTTATAGGGTTCTGTTACTTAATTCCTGAATTTTCGTGTACTTCCCTTGTTGGGTTTCTAAAAATAGCCATTAAAATTTCTCCCAGCCATTATCTTCATGTCGCATTTGTGTCAATTCTGGTTTTCCAAACTTTTGATCGAATGATATTTGGTAGATTGAGTTTTCCTGGAGCAAGGTGGTACGTAGTGACAGTATGGGTTCCACAAATGGGACGTGATGAGAAAAAGTTTGGGAACCACTTCTTTGGGGTCAGATTACGCCAATTATCACTTGGCACTTGGCATGAAAAAATTATTTGAAAAATTTTCGGCAAATTCGAAATGCTGAAGTGAGAGTTGCACCATTGTTCAATAAGAACTTGAAATTACGCTAAATTTTACATGGAACTGCTCTTGCTGTGCAACTGAATCACATCAGGGCTTTGAAGACAAAGATAATACCAAAGAAACAACATGACTATTCGCGTCGATCGACTGCCGAACTTCTTATGGTGACCTCTGGCTTGACTCTATCATAATATACTTTGGATAGCTGTAGTATCAGACAGAGTTATAATACACAAATATGTCCAAATTAGTACGCATTTCACCGTGGTGTTGCGTTTTTACGGAAACAAGCGAAATTCGGTGTAGCGGAAGATGTTCTACAAGACCAGTGCACACAAGGGAAGTTTTAAACACTATCTTCCGCAGCTGCATTAATTACAATACCTATCATAAAATGTATTTTTGCAAGGAAAAAATTACAGCAATGCAAATTGGTATAGTAAACAATAAATAAATATCTAAACTTTTTAATTTCAAAAAATGCAAAAGTTTCAACCGCAGCTACAACCTCGCACAAAGTCTAAGTTGCTAAACCGGAAGATGTATGCACTGTAAGGATACTTTTCAAAAGAATCATGCATAACTAGCAACATGGGTAATACTCAGCGAAAAAAATATTTTCGGATTGGTGTAGCTCTACGTCACGTAAAAATCAAGAATAAATAGTCGCAGATGTCACGTTTAAGAGCAGGGGTGATCAACGTTTTAGTTATTGCCGGCCGAATAAAGTTTATTTTTATGAATTACAGCCGCCTATCAGGAATACGATTTATCGGATAATACCCCATTTACTCGTGCGTATAAGCATAAAGCAATGGCAAGCATTTTAATGAATTTAATAATTTATTCAAGCGCAATTCCAAACATCTGTTTGGCCAACATAGCATCGGCATACAGTAGAAAAAGAGTTTTTATTAATGCACGGCCGCCAGTCGCCACATAAATTACGTGTGTAAATTTTTATCGAGGCCGTGTACTGCCGTACGGCCACAGCCTGTGTATCTCTGCTGCAGAGCATAAACACTTGTCGCCCAAACAATCGCAGTAATTACTCGTTAAATGTTTCTGCAAAACCAACCGGTACCATTTAGCTGTCCAAGGATTTACGACAAAACTACCTGCAAGCTAACATACCCAAGTATTAAAGTTTTACCCTTCCTGCAAAAACGAATAAGCAAGACATGCCAACAAAAATCGGTAGCCAGCATTTCTGCTGGCGACTCCTTTGAGAGAACTCATTTGAATCTGGTCTTAATCCTTACGAGAGACTATTCACTGAGATGTTAATTTGAAAAAGAGTTTATTTTCCCTTCGCCTATATTGATTTCCAGTCTGTGTTGCAAAGTTGGTAAGCGCCAATCGACTGGCGACGGGTATTACTGACGTTGCTGTTTATCCATTCTCCATGTTCTCTTAGGGCACTGTTAAAGTATGGTCCTCACTTGCTTCCTGTAAATGTCAGCAGCTACAAAAAGCCAACGCCCCTTACGCCAACGTTTGATCCTCAGCAGCGCACGTTTACCTTAGAGGAAGTTGCATAAAACTCATATGATTAATTAAGGAAGAAGACTCAATGTTGTTATCAGCCACAGACTAGAACATAAACCAAAATAAATACTCCCTTTTTTATTCACAGCGGCCCAGTACGGGCTGTAATCTTGAAGCAGCTTTATGAGTTGTGTTATCAATGCAACAGCACAAGCAAGCTCTCTTTTGTCCAACAAATTACTACACATTACACAGCATCAATACTGTAGAAGGTTTCACTTAATTTGAACACAAAGTATTTTAATATATCAAAGTAAATGTAAGTAATTTTAGCCACATATCTCCCTTTTCCACACAAACTGCAATTTCAAATGCTGCGAGTCAGTGGCGCAGCGAGGCTAAGTGCCGCCCTGGGCCGAACATGAAAGTGCCGCCCTTTCCACTTCTCAAATTTTCTTACAAGAATTTAAAATGAAAGCGGATTATGTTTCGTGCTTATTTAAAGATGTAAGGATTAAGAAAGCATCGTGAAGATCACAAAAAAACTCACAAATTGAAATGGGTCTTGCTTTTCATTNTCGACAGTGAGTCTTGCTTTTTTTCTGCTTTTCGCCACCTTCCTCATTATTACTTTCCTATTTTTTGCTCTCTTTACTTATTCATATATGGANCCAATATATTTTGTCAAATGTTCTTCCCTGTTGGTTTTTAGCCTCCGGAAAGTCTTAAATAGGGAGGCTTGAAGTTTGTGCAGNGGGTCTTGACATTCTAAAATTTGACAAAAAATCCACTGATTTATAGTGTTTCATAGTTCAATTTTGGGAGTTTGGGAATTTGTTTGGTGGGGGATAAATCCATCAAAGCCCCCTTTGACGACGGAACTGGTTACCAACAGACATCTATTTCAAAAACTGTATTACCAAATCATGCCAAATTCATCACAATGAGAGCAACACCTTTTTTAAGCTTTTCTTGTTGAAATCACTTTTTCTATGACGGCAAATGTTAGTATACCGTTGAACAAAGGGGACTTCTACGAAACTCACACTGCCTACCGGTTGGCTCTAATTCACTCTACTTGCAGTTCAAACTTACAATCTGAGCTCTNAGTTAGCCACGCAAACACATTAACTACACAACCCGTTTTAAGAACGTCATTTTCCGACACCATTACGTCATAGGGAAAAACAGAAGTTGCATTGAAGCTGAGCAATGTTACCTTTGCAGAGTTCTTCCCTTCAACCACCAAAATATAATGTTGATAACCCCACCTAATGACCAGGNTACAGCTTATGCACTTGTTGAAAATATCTTGCTGAACAATTAAAAATAGTATATGATGTGCCAAGAAATGTTTTTTAATTTCATTTCTTGGCATATCTCATTTTTAGACGGCAAGCAGCGGTAAGTCAACGCCTGAACTATGCTTCTTGCCGGGGCGGTTGAGGTGAACACTCTTCCCAAAGAGTGCTACGACGATTCACTCGGTGGCCGTGAATCGAACACCTAACCTTCCGATTGGGAGGCGGACTAGCCATCGCCGCCCCAACGAAATGTTCGTCGTCAATACCTAAGTGTCAGGTGATGTTATGATGTGCCATTGGGCCGTTGCTAAGGAAACAACGATAGGAGAAAAAGAGCTATCCTTGAATATTTGCCATAATTTTATGCAGAACCTTTTTGATCAGATTTTCAGAGAAGGGGCAATATAAAACTCGAAATACCAGTACCGGATCAATAATGCTGGTTAATGTGCGGTCGAATGTCATCTCTTTCCTTTGTTCTAAGTTTTTTGACTCGGATGGGGGGAAATGGCTTTGCCTGGAGAGGAAAGTGTAAGGACTGGGGCGCAATTGCTCTCCAAGTAAGTGTGTTAAAAAAAATGATTTCAAGACAAACACCGGGGTACTTTAGCATATTGGATTTGACCCAGATCTTTGAGTAAACATTTCATCAATTTACTTACTCCGCAGCCAAATGTGTTTTTTTAGGCTAGCCTACCACTCTAGGGCTTGTAAACACAAAACTGAAAAGAGTTAGACCGTTTAAAACTTTATTTGAAAGTAATAAAGAACAGTTAGAAATTTTAAACTCTTTTCAAAATTTAATTTTTATCAACAAAGTTCCGCCCCCCAGAAGGTGCCCACGGGGCCTGGCGCCCCCCTGCTACGCCACTGCTGCTAGTAAACAGCAGAACGCAAGAAGCAAAGGAATGCTATTCGTTATTTAAAAACCTTGATTGATCACTGCTTATATTCCATTTCTTAGTATTTAAACTGCTGCATTTAGCTGATTATATGCCTATGATAACTATATCTTATATAGTCCAGCGCATCTCAACGGTTGACCGCGAAACCAAAATGTAAAAATACAAAAAGTGAGTACTTTCATCAACGCGTGCTGCTGAGTATCATTTTAAGCTTGAACCTCAGGTTATTGCCTTCTCTTTACGATTTGGAAACAGGCTGTTTTTATGATTTGAATGCAAAAATCTTTTATTATTTATCAGAATGCGCAATAATCGACTGGCTGTTGACGCGTTTCCATTTAAATAAGACAGGGGATAGTGTTGTAATAGTGTGTGTAATAACCTAACTTAATACTGTATCAAACAATTTGCAACTTACTGCTAATTACTAATATATTGATATTGGATATAAAGAAATCAAGCACAATGAATGAGGCTACATGGGCAAAATCGAGTTCGAAAGAAGAAAAATCCAATCAGCTCTGGGAAGGCATCAAAGAATTGAAAGAAACAATGCTCAAGTTAACTAACATTCAGAATGAAAAACTGGACAAGCTAATTAACATCACACAAAATCTTGAGAACAAGCTAAATGGAATACAAAAAAACATGGTTGAATAT
>JGI24021J15306_10003758_pt1 | contig 17308 bp, 11 predicted proteins | sample Ectturendosymbi1_FD_15306 | JGI IMG/M metagenome (IMG submission 15306) | reverse complement strand
CATGAAAATTTTCTGCGTTCGCCACTGCTAACTCGTGCCTGTTGAAATGGTATAATTTATTTTTAAACTTTTGTGTTGAAACAGATAATTCTTGCTGTGGTACCACAATTTCCATTAATTGCTATTTGCTACAAAATTGTTGACAGCTCAAGCCCGTAGCCACGGAGGGGCATTCGTAGCCACGGGGGGCATTCTGGAGCAGTGTCCCCCAAATTTTTGTTCCCCCCATATTTTGTTGTGCCCAGAAAAAGTTGTTTTAAACATATAATAAAAAGAAAAATCTTTTCCCCCTAAAAATGTATTTTCACCCCCAAACTTTCACACCTGGCTACTGGCCTGTCGACAGCCAAACATCATTCAGGCTATGTTAAGGACTTGGAGTCGGAAAGTTTGGAAAGGACGGAGTCGGTCGGAGTTGGGGTTGGAGTCGGACATTTCACCTGTGACTCCGCAACCCTGGTTGAAATAACATTTCTCTTTTCAATCATTATTCGCAATACCACCCTGACGAAACAATAATGGAATAGTAAACTTGGATTAGAATCATACCTCAAGTTCACTTCACATCACATATATCTGAACCTCATTAGTAAAACTACACACATGCCGCGAAAGTAGATAGATTTGTTTATTTAGTTATTATTAACAAACAGCCAATGATGGCAGACCAAGGACTGAAGAGGTCATTGGCAACGCAAAGGTTAACATAAGAGACACATACAAAACAATGCAAACACAAAACATGGTAGATGGTTACGTTATATTAAAAGGGTGGGTGCTTTGACAAAAGTAAACACATCTGTTTAAATAGGCATAAGGACGGATTTTCAGATAGTTCAGGATGTCCAAAGAGAAGTATTTTGATTAGTTCCGTGCGATTTAGGGTCGCCAATTCAGCGTGGGAAAATATCTTTTGTCCAACAAGAATCTTAGAAACATTTGTGATCAGCATTTGGCGTGATGTATAGATGGAAGGAAATTAAAGAAATATGTGAGCTTCAGTTTTAATAGCACCACATTGACAGATCTGATTGTAATGGCCATCTATGTTTAATTTGCTATGTCCTAATCGAAACATACATAAGATGGCAATTGCGTTTGTATTGCAACCGTGCAAATGCCAAGTATTAGTTTTTTTGGTAAGGAATAAATTTGATAAAGTAGTTAAATAACAATCAGTACGACTATTTCTTTGTTAATATCATGCAACACAGCAGAATGACATGAGCTTCCGTGTGTCAGAACATAATTAAGGCATATCATTGCAAATGAATCAGCATTGTGACACATAAACGCTTTCACAGTGTCAATGTTTCCACTAACCCTAAGCAACATTGCGTACTACCTGTCTAACTTCGTTCTCGGCGTTGATGGGTGGGTGCACCGGTGCAGGGTTGAGGGGAGACGGTGAACGGGGCCGGGGTATTCAAAGTAGGTGGGAATCAGAAGAGTGAAAGTAAACAATTGAAATGCTCTAACTTGATGCTTTTGTATTGCAAGGCTACTAGCACACGTTGCATGGGTTTAATTTTTTGAAACTTTTTTGTCAACTCTAGGTTTTACGTANTTTAANTGCATGTATTTCTAACATTCCTCAATACTGGAATTTGGTAGGGGACATACAATCAAGCAATTGCTNCGGGCATCACCACTCACCAGACCGGTGCACGCCCCTGAGTGGGTGCAAGGGGAACAGTTGACGCACGGTGCAGCCATTGACTCGCCAGCAATGCATCATTCACTTCGAAAGCAGCCGCGTGGCTCACGGCACAAGCAAGCGTAAATGGACGCAGATCATTCGTAAACCGAGTATAAACGAAACGGAACTGAACTATTCTCGCTTTGCTGAGCATAACGCCAATGTTGAATGTGGTTATTAAAAAGTTTTTATTAAGAATTTAACCAAACAATGGGAGGTGCCTATGCAAATTCTTTTGATTTTGAATGACTACGTCACTAGGAATTTCCCACAAGTCATACTGGGGGAAGCTTGAGCCTTCAAAGACCCCTAGATCTGCCACTGCTGGCTGTAACGCTTACAATGGCAAATATATGGCTTTACAGAAAACTTGTAAAAACCGCTCGCAAGATCAGTTTACAGTCGTATTCTCCTGAAAATACCTAATGCAAGGTGCTTTTATAATCGATTCTGGCCGTACTTTATTTAAGTAAATTTTTGTTATATTCAACACGCTGTAGGTCTTGACCTTGTTTTAAACAACTTTGGGATTTCGACTTTTCATTAGAATCGATAACTGTCGAAATACTTGGTAAACTAGCAAGTAGACGTAATGTCGGCGAAAATTACTTTATGTTAGTTAGGCGTGATGCAAGATCAGCAATGACTGTTTGAAACAAATGTTACTGGCCATTAAACGATTTTGTTCTGATGTTAGTCCTAAACTGATCTACATCTTCTGATTTTGTAGTAAGTCCTGGACCTGCACTCCTACGATTTTACAAAATCGGTTTTGGCGTTATTCTGAAAACGTGGTTAGGTTTCTGTCCGGGCTTTGTATTTTATTTAAAACTAAGCGTCTTAGTGTTGATCTTACCGAGAATTCTTTTGTCTACGTTCCTGCTGTGTGTCAACTACGTGTCGAAAAACTGACAGATAAAGCAACTTCTTTGGACAGATAAAGCAACTTTGGAAAGTCGGGTTAAGTCTACAGTGATAAAAACCTCGACAAACCAAATCGTATCATAAATCTTACTTTCAACAACCATCACGAATAATTTTGAAGCATAACCAATCGAACGATAAAATCATAACATGCTTTGAAAAAGTTAATCGCGGTGGAGACTGGCATTAGGGCTTGATGACAAATGAGAAATTATGTTTAGTTTTACTTTCGCATATTCAGCTGTTTGTTTGCATAGCCTTTATTTTCTTGACCATTATTACAGGAACGTACATTGAAGCATGGAAACACATGGGTGACCTGGTTGAAGAAGGGATAGTGAGAGACATAGGAATAAGCAACTTCTTTGTTGAAGAACTAGAAAAACTGTGGGTTGAAGGCAAAAGACCATTGTCCGTGGTACAAAATTGGCTTGATCCGTACTACCAAGACCGCAACACAAGGGAAATCACCGACAAAAACAATATAGTATTTCAGGCTTACAGCATATTAGGTACGTGCCTATTTCGATCTGAGCAATACAAACAAGGCGTGTATTTGACTACTTACCTGTGTCTTATAATCATAGGGGTAGGAGGCGGGGTGCAGAGAAGACTGTATCACTAATATTTTGCTTTCAAGCAAATTTCATTTCAAAAATGGAAAAACAATTGTTTGAAATCGTGATTAAAAAAAAAATTTTGGCAATTTTAGTCTTTTCCATTATTAAATGGTGTGAAAATTTCATTAGATGTGTTTTTTTTTATTACTTAGAGAAGTTAAATTGTAACATGTTTTCAAAATCTACTTTTTGGGCATGAACATATTCTTTGGGCAAAATGCTGTAGCCCGCAAGATTTATTTGTTTCCCTGCTCTTGTACTTATGATTGTGCAGCTTAAAATGCACTTACTTCCACACTGCAGAGGCCAATAAGCCTGATGTAATGTTGCCCAGACAAATGAGCAATTTGTTGTCAGGAATGGGCTGGGTGGACGACGGAATGAGGAGAAATCCCATACTGCGCGATTCAACTTTGATCAAGATAGCAGCAAGACATCAAGCGACTCCAGCCGAAGTTGTTTTGAATTGGGCTGTCAGCAAAAACATTGCTGTGCTTCCCAGTACGGCCAACACAACGAGACTGATAATGAACATTAATAGGTGAAATAAAAAGAATCTAACGTTGATTTAACTTTAAAGCGGTGCATGGTAGCTATTGTCTGTTTGTCACTTTCTGCATTAAGGTCTGCACTGATAGTTTTTCTTTTTAACTTATTTTAGAATAAAGATACTGTTTTCTCGGTTTGTGGGAGTCTGTTTCACTTTAATTTTAGACTGCGAATACATTGCAGCTGGCAACTAAAACTCAGCAAAGAAGAAATTGAAGAAATCGACTCGCTGGATGGAAAAATTCAACCCATAATTGGTTATGGTATTCCGCAACGTAGCGGCATAATGACAATGATTGGAGATTTCGCTAGTGCAATAAAAAGTTTTTTGGGAATGGGTGGAACGACTGGAGGAGAACTGTAGATCTATCACAGAAGTCAAAATATGGAAATCCACGCTCAAACATGCTTAAAACATGAATTATTAATTTCTACGCTGCTACCGTTTTTGTGCTGTGCTGAATTATCTTGTGTTGTGTTGCCAATGCAAATTCTTCATATTATTTCTCGTTAACATGCCAGTTGCCAAAGTACAGATAAAGTTACAGTTCAAGTTTAATGCATTTCTGAACTATATCGTGCGCACATTGTGGGTTTATTGATCACTATTTTCGGACGACTTTTACCGTTTGATGGATCGTTCACCATGGTTACGGTCGCTAAAAGAGAGCTCAAAGGAAACGCGTTAAGCATTGTACAATTACGACTTGTGAATTTTAGTGGAAGATATGCCAGAGACAATACGTGGTATTGTTCAGCGAGCCTCAGGCAGAAAAACAGAAGGCACTAAGCATTGGCTACGGTTTAATTGTAGTTTTAGCTTTCATTTTAACGGTTTTAGCATGTTTTAGAGATTCATAAAAGAAGGTAAAATTACCGACGTCAGAAACAATAAAGGTAAAAGCAAGATTCGTTGCACAGACGTTTTCTATGACGCGAAAACATATGTTTTTTAGAAAATCATACTTAGTGGTTATTTTTTAGTTCAGCGTTTTCCTGGAAGTAGTATCATTTTTTACAGGTTTCAAAAATCGATCTTCGCCAACAAGGTTGTTCATAAGTTTTGTCGGACGAAGTAGAACATGAGTTTTTGTCAAAAGTTCCCCAACGTGTGTAACTGGTTTCAGTTTGGTATGCTTTTTAAATCTATAAGCATCTCTTCATAATTTCAACTGACGCACATAGCTCTGAGTTCATATTTGACACTTCAGTCAATGCCTAAATTTGTGGTTCACGCAAAATCTTTTGGTGAAAAAAGAAGTTTGAAACCATCCAACATCACCTCTTTCATTAACACTGAAACGTTCTCGATCAAATGAACACACTATTTGCATAAAGTGTAGGTACAGCTTTGAACAAACTATTTTCCAAAAAAGCTTATTCAAAATAAAGATTTCATAAAGCATTGTTTGAAGTAAACCCTTTCTCAGCAAATAGTCAATGTGGTGTTACACCCGGCATTTATAACGTTTCATATCCGTAGAAGGCGTGCTCAACTCTGTGAAGTGCAAGAAAGTCGAAAAAATTTATTATATCTGTGTGAGAAGAATAGAACTCCAGCAAATCCTTTTATGTGAGATTGGAAAATGCCACAGCAGCAGGGAAATGATCCTGCAGCGCGGGCGATGAAAGTCATGGTAGCAAAACAAAGAAATAGCCTAGTATAAAATAAGTTCGTGGTTAACCATGCTTGCAAGAATACATCACCGCAGACCCATGGCGGGCGTTTGGGCACTAGTTTAATGTTGACTTCAGTTATTTTATGCTCGTTTTTTGTACTCGTTTCGGAGAGATACGAGCGGTCTGCTTCGCCCATCTCCGCTGGCTTGCGCCGTAGGTCAGGTAGCTGCTTTCGCAGTGAATACTGCACTGGTGAAGGTCCGCAGTCTGGTTTTAAGGTTTGGAAGGGCAAAATATATTTTTAGGGGGCAAGATTTTTGTTGTTAATATTTGTTTAAAACAAACTGTATCAAAATTTTCCGGAAAATTTGGAAGGGCACAAAAAACTTTGGGTGAGCACTGCCCCTGAACGCGCCCCGCGAATACGGGCCTGCTTGTGGCAAGTGAATGGCAGAACCACGTGCGAACCGTTTCTATGCACCCACCCATCAAAGCCGAGACTCGGGATGGACAGGCCGCAAGTACCAATTTACAAGTCTTTGTTTGGTATGACCAGACTGGCACAGGAAAGATGCGGTTGCAAGTGTCCTGCATGACCACTTCAGCAAGACGTACTGGCAAAATATCAAGAACGGCAACAAAAATACACCATCCCATCTGCAGTGGGAGGTGCAAGTGGAATGAAGCTGTCGCAGCGATGTGGGAAAACCATTCGAAGCATTTCTGAATTCATCAAAATACAACAATGTAAACACTCTGTGAGACCAAACTTAAACCTCTATGAGATGTTTAGAGATTACTAACCACAGGGCCGGCCTTATCAAGTGCAGGGCCCGATTGGAAGCACTATTGCCGGGTCCCATTCAGTGGCGTGTGCAGAAATTTTTGAGAAGGGTCATCAAGTCATAATGGTATGAAACATGAGTGACGTGAAAGAGCGAGACCGGATGCGTAATGCCAATTTAGGGGTGTCTGGGGCCATGCCACCCAGTCTCACCTCTCCAGAAGAGATTCCCCATGTCCTCTCCATGGACATCTCCGATAAATCCATGAGTTATTACACTCAATAACTCCTCTCTGGCCAGGTACTTATCGCTGGTACGGCAGACCAATTGGTCATGTTTGAAGCGAAATGTACAACATGCTTGATATGATCAGCCAGCAAAGATAAGATATCACAACTTAGCTACAAAACATCAATAAATGAAAGAGCGTGACAACAAACCGAACCCTGGATTTTGAAATTTCATATTTTTCTATTAACGTTTTAGTAGAAAAATGTTTGTCTGTTAGTTTCAAGCTGGTAAAATGAAATTTCACCACTGTTGGCCAACTCCTGGAAAAATGCGTTTGCCCACCACCTGGCAAAATCCACTATTGCCTCCCCCTGGAAAAAATCTTTTCGAAGCCCATGCTCCTTTGTGTGTAGATCAGGGATTCTCAAAAATTTTTGCACATGTCTCACTATCCATCAAACGCATTTCGCGACCTCATCTATGCTGGTGTATAATGACAACTGTACAAATAAGACAATGTTTTTCAATTTTCAATTGATTAAATCATTTTGGAGTTTTCAATTGGTTAAATCACTGAAATTTGAGTTCCGGATCCGCTATTTCAGTCTACGATACGGAAATTGCATTTGCTAAGATAAACTTATTTTTGTGCTTTAACATTAGTAAAGTTCCTCAGAATTTTGTCCAAGTTTAAACACCTGCGAATTTGGGATTCAATGGACACAATTGCCAAACTAGTTAGGTGCTTTTGTTGGATTGATGATCTCAAATACGTTTTAATTACTTTTAGATTAGAATAACTCCTTTTTGCGGATGTCACGGCGATGGGGATGATCAAGTAAATCCTGAGGCAATAAACAAATTAGGGAAAGAGGCTGCCTTATCACATCTCCACGAAGGAAAACGAATAAAATATTTTGCACGACTATGTCAGCCCAAATGGCTGAGCCAAAAATTGTGTCACTATCTTAATCAGGGTCGCACATTGAAGGACATCTTAATGAGAGCCGCACCTTGAATGACTTAATTTGATCTTAGCAAACTAAATTCAGCTTAAGCAAATGTACTCAAAGCGTTCGAATCCTAACTGCAATGGTAACAGGCGTAATAAAGTGGCACTGAGGACCACCTGTATCAAAAATGTCAAGTTCAAGATTATCAAAATAAGGACAGGTTGTCAGTAGGCAGGATACTTTTACTATAGCGAAAACTTAAACTGGGCCACACAAAACCTTCGCCTGGGTCGAGTGCCGCGGGTTGAACACAGCTCAGGGGCGGACAATTAATTTGTTTCGTGGGCCAGTTTGGAAGGCCGCTTTTAGCCGAGAGCCTTAATGGAAATAAACGTAAGTCTCTGGCAAGTTGGGCTCAGCACTAAGTTGGAGAAAATATCTGTATATTTGAAGATTTTTTCCAAATCCTTTCGCGGGTCACATGTGGTCCGCGGTCGCTAATTGCCCACCCCTGACATAGCTGATTTAGCATATCTAGTCATTTTGCGATTTGAGAAGCGGCGTCCCAAACAAAAACACTGTTGCTCGCCTAAGTCAAACATTTTGGCCATCCCAAAATTTTGGGCTGGCTATGCCACTGCTATCGAACCTATGTTGCAGCAACTATTGAAACGTGACCTGCCAAGTACAAAACGCTTACAGTGAAACAGAAAACAGCTTTAAAACTCAAGTTTTCTCTGCTTTAACTAGCTGCTACTGGAAAACTAGACCACACGTTATCGAAACACAGACCACTGTTACGATTCCACAGAACGAATTCTGATGAAAGTGTTAAAACCGCGCAATTCACTTTGGTTTTTGTTGGCAACAGATCTCACGTTTAAAAAGTACTGCATGCAGGCCCCGTGCCGGCATTACGTAAGCAGCTTCAATATAAAGTGTAAGTTTGCGTAGGTTAGTATGCATGGCGCGGGACCCCTTTTGGCGCGGGGCCCGATTGGAAGCAATCGGTCCAATCGGCTAAGGGCTGGCCCTGACTAACCATATATGCATAGGCGTAGCTATGGGGACCTAGGGGACTATGATCGCCAAATGTTTTAGAAGATATAGTCATTTTATGCCTAGACAGGCGGTATCCCAAACATAATAGTGTGTTATGCGCCTGAAATCAAACATATCGCACCCCCCAACATTTTTGGGTTTGGCTACGTTAGTGCATATACTGTATGCAACAGTTAAAACTTTGAATCTTTCATTCGTCAAGTTCTCATAGCCCGGGCTGCTGGAAAAGATAAAATGCTCACTGAGCAGTGAGCTGTAACAGTTTTTTGGTCATGTCATTAAACCTTAACTATTTCGGTCTGCATAACTTCAGTGTATTTAGGAGCACTGTATTAACTGTATCCAAGGGTTGAAACCTAACAGTCGTTTCAAGGACAATTATCATCTTGTGCGCAACTAACTGCAAAGACTTAATCGCCCTAACTCCGTGACATTCTGTCAATAATCATCTATGCATCACATTATTATTCTTTAATAATCTATACATCACATTATTATTCTAATAATTATATTGTTATAAGGTTGAGCACTCGACGAAAGCAAGTACAACTTTATAAATCAAGAAATTCACAGTTCAATTTGTCAGAGTTTCGCCTTTTAATTTTTTGCAGGAGGCTTCGAAGTTAAAGGTTTATCTGCGTTCCCTCGGACGAACCCAGCGAGTCAGATGCCGTTGAAGCTCGAATGCAGGAGTATTTATCACGCTGGTGATGTCACGTCCTTCTTCAGAATTTTCGTACTTCTTCGTAGATCGCGGCGCGAATCGCGTCACATGGCGTCACGTGCAATAGTTAGTTCCCGTGGATCATCACTTGACGATCACATCGTAAACTCGTGATCGTGTCACAATAAGTAGAATCCAGGTTTGGATCTAATACGCTGTGGAATTTGGTTAAGTCCGTTTTGGTCCAATGCTTCTTGAGAATGTAGAGCTATTGAGACTTTCAATCTTCGTTGTCTTCAGTTGTTCTCTTGAAGTAATGTTTTGATACTTTTCTTCAGTATGAGATGTTGGAATGAAAAGGTCTGCAACAGACCACATCACTTGTGCTAATCCTAGCCTGCGCTTATGTTCTAGTAGTTAATGCATGACCGAAATTTCACAAGAATTGGTGAATATTATTCTTGTACAGTACTTATTTTCAAAAAGAAGAATGGTAACGTAAGTGGTGTTGCTAATCACAGACCTATTTCTCTTGCAAAAATCATGCAAACAAAGCCATCCCGTGTTTTCAACGATCTTATATGCGTCTAAGACGTTTGGCAACACTAACCACAACCAGTTGTTTACAAAACTAAATAGGCGCAATGTACTTACGAGCACAGATAAGAATATTGGTGAATTGTTTTGAAATCAGATCATGCAAGTGAAGTGGGACACTTGCCTTTCGCACTTCTTCACTGAAACTAACGGGGTAAGGCAAAGAGCAGTGCTGTGTCCGTATCTATTCGCTGTTTATCTGTGATGATGAGCTTTTAGTTCACATAAGGCTCAACCAGAACGGGTTCAAGGTGGGGAACTTGATGGTGAATCACCTAATATTTGCTAATATGTGTTACTCCCAGCTGCANTAATGTTCTGAAGAGTTTTGAAACAGCATGTTGAGCATGTTTGCTGTGGCTATGCTGTTGAATAACAAATTATTTTTTACTGAAGNAAGACAGTTATCGTAGTTTTTCTTCCTAAAAAGCATACACTGCCTAGGCTGCAAACAGTGCCTCGGTGAACGGTGTGCGTGATAAGTTTGAACAAGTCAAATATCTTCGTGTGCTGCTTCATCCCTCGCTGAAGGATGACATCATGCAGAGGCAAGTGAAATCACTTTACTGTGAACAAACAAGTTCGAGGCATCGTTGCTCAGTGTTCAACTGCAGTAAAAATATTTTTTTCGGTGCTTGTTTCATGCCAATGTATCTGCATCGATTTGAACTACTCAAGCAAGCACAAGGGAAAGATGGCAATTCGGGTCATTAAACTCACAGGAAAGCAACCAGCTGCAGTAAAGCTCACCCGACGAGATCACTCTACTGACTAGATTGCACTATTATTATATGGGGATGAGTGAATTATCATAATTCGCTTGTGGTGACTATCACAGGGACTTGTTACTTGTGGGCCCGATCTACCGGTGACCATTTCTTTGCATATTGCGCCATCTCCAGGCCACCACATATGCCTGCTAATTGTGGAACATGTACAGTACACACAGTCCGGCACCTGAGCAGGTACCCTTCAAACATTTTCACCGTTGGTAACCTTGGCCAAAGTGCCCAAAATAAAATACCGATATCACCCAGGCTTACTGAAACGTTTGAGGCGCACAGACAGACATTTTTATGCTATATCTGAAAAAATCGGATATCAGGGGTAGGAGTTGTTGCTTGTGCAAATGGGGTGTGTTCTCCTCTGCGGCCTGTGAGTGTGGCGCAGAAGAACAAACCGTCGACCGTGTTGTCCTCCAATGTCCAATCCATCGACCTCCCCATGGACTGCATGACTGACGGTTTTGGACGATGAGACAACCGAATGGCTGCTCAACATCTGCCCCGAGAACTAGTGCGACCAAGCAGTGGTTTGAACAACTGACTCAAAAGAAGGGGGAGGAAAATGACCGCAAGGTCTTCGAGTCACCCTCCCATAGCCCGGGCTATGGGGCTATATCCCCGCAAAATACAAGTCGAACGGCACATAGAAGAAGAGTCATAATTCACAGAATTTTAGATATATATCTGCAGAGGCGGTGCAGACATAAGCACAAACAGGACATAAGCACACACAAGACGCGCTGTAACACAATTACAGGCAAGCGGAAAAATTAGTTTTTAAAATATGTGAGGATGTTCAATATAGGTTGTGTATAACCGATAGTATCGAAAATAACTGACTACTTCAAAATCTTTTAAAATATCATTCCATATTGTGAGTCCTCGAAAAGATGTGTGACGTTGTTCATTAAGTGTCCTAGCTAGTGGAATTTTATATGTTAATTTGGAAGTGTGTCTAGTGTCTCTGCTTTTATTAGTAGCAGATATGTTGAAACCGTTTATGATATAATCTGGAAAGATATTGTGATAAATTTTGTCCATATGTTTTGCTATTTCATAATTGTAGATATCCTTGATCTGTAGTACCCGTGCTGAATAAAATATATCTCTGAGTGGAATACGCTCTCTCCGATTAACTTTGAGTGAACTACAAATAGCTCTATTATTTAACTTTACTAAAGCCGTGGTGGTTGTCGCCTACCACAAGCCATTCGAACACTTGAACAGATTGGCAGTTGATCCTAATAATCAAACCACGCGCAGCACGTACGCTAGAACGTCGACAGCATCGGGCACGAATAAGAATTAATTAATTTCATTTCTCGTGACAAAATCTTTTCAGTCGAACTCACTGGTAAGAAATAAATAGCATTTTCGACACAGAATCATCAAATTAATGTATTGGCTTATATGTTAGGAACCATCCGTTTTTCTAGTGATATCAACATTCCGCATTTTAGCGTTAGGCTACTTTGCACTTGAGCCTAGGCTCACCGCTAACTAAAGTCAGTAATATTCAGCTTTGCGCATTCCCATTTTAAAAATCGTCCAAACTGTTACATTAATCACCACACAGATAAACCACACCACCTACCTAGCCAAAGCAGGCTATTTCAACGTGAAAAAAAAAGCATCTGTTCAAGTCCACTACAAGGAATCTAGCCTAATGCACAGCTTGCTTCCACTGTACAGATTAAGCGGAAATGCTAGCAAAACAACGCATGACGTAACCAAGGCGTTCAACAGGCAAGGTGAACACCCTGGCTGTTTTAAAAGCGCTCTAGGTTGGCTCTACTGGCTTTTTTCTATTCTTTGTTTATTTAGTTAACTTCAGGTGTTCTTGAACAACCTGCAGTTATGCTTGAGCAGACAAGCAAAAATCGTTCGGCCATGTTAACAATATATCCGCTGCATGAGAAAACAATACAAGTAAAGGCAGTTCTTGGAATTAATCGCTGATGAATGCTCTAAAACCAATTTTTTAAATTTTTTCTTCATTTCCATGCGTTCACTGAACACCTTGAACACCCTGAATACAGTGGCGCAGTGTGGGCGATTTGACTACGCATCCAGTTTTTGGTTTGCGTCTCGATGACGTCATCGTGCTCAGTTAACGGCGGCACGATCTTTTTGCAAAAGCTCCAAGTAATTGTGATTCAAATACGACGCCTTATTTTATATCTCAGATTTTCAGATCTTGCGCGCTTGCCGCTCTGGCTTTCCGATCGCAACACATGCACCAGTTTCTTTTGATATGGCAATGCCATGATGAAGTCCACATGAACTTAAAAAAGATGCTTATCATATCATTTACTGTGACAATCACACATTCAAGCAGAAGAGTAATAACCATATTTTTAACTCCAGTTTATTTTAGTGGTGCTTCAACAAACAACGGGACTCTCATATCTTATGCCTATTTTCGCTGGTAATGCTTTTTGTACGGTAGCTGTATGTTCTAGCTCAGTCATTTTTGTTTGGTCATATAAAGTCATATTTTATGAAAAATAAAGTCAGATTTTCAAGATTTTTACGTTATAAAAAATGGCCCTAGTAATCAGGCTATAAATCAAGAACAACTTAAGTCTGCAGACATAAAAAACACAAAGCAAGTCAAATCCGCAAGCCGAGCTTACCAATAAAGATGGGAAGGCAATAAGGAAATAGTGTATAAGCAAAACGTACCAGTAACGAAAGGAAATAAAACCTCTTGTACGTAGGCTAGAACCCAAACTGCGAAAAAACAAAATTGACGTGGAAGCAAAACTTGTGATCACTTGATATTCGATGAGATCAGTTTTATCCAAGTTAATTAAAACTAACTACAAATACCTTTTGTTAGATGTACTTACAGTGTTTATCTTCATACCAATCACAGGTTTGCACGGAGCTTGTTTCACTAACGCCACTTTGTACCAGTCAGATATCAGCGCAGGCCCGTAACCAGCTTGGAACACCAGGAGGGGCGAAGAGTGTTCTGATAGGGGCCCAAAATTTTTGAACTATGTCCAATATATTCAAACTATATCCAATACATTTTTCCAGGGGGCGAAAATTTTGCTAGGGGGTCTTCGCCCCCTTGGTTACGGGCTTGCATCAGCGGGAGCTGCTAAGTAAGTGTGTCCTTGTGCTTTTGTGACATAAGGTGTACTTGAGGTACAGTCTCCATTTACTGTAGAAATTTTCCAACAGTTGGAATGAGCTGTCCACCTAATACAGTGTTTCCTATCCCATTTTGTATTACGCGTAATTACAACCCACTGTGATTCACCACATGATTGGACTGCCAAAATCAGACTTGGAGAACTATAATTTTTTTAGCTTTTCTAAATTAGATTAGAACTAAAATTAGAGCTAACTCAGTTGTCACAAATTAGATTAGAATTAAAATTAGCGGATTTGCGAACACCATAAATTGAACTAAAATTCGAATTCGAATTACATTTACTCAAATCAAGGCAACTTTAATCCAAGTTCAATTCATGTCCAAAAGTAGATTCATTCTCATAGTCGTAAGCATGAGAAGAGCAAAGATTCGTACGCCAGTATTGGCGCTTCGTGCTGTAGGCTACAAACCGCCTGCTTGGCTAACGTGGCGTGGTGGTTAGGCTACGCCACATATGACATGGAATTCGTGACAGCAATAGCGGACTGAATCTGGTGGAGGTAAATTTTTTTTCATGATTTTGTTTCATGATTCCAAGTGATAAGTGATGGTACACAAAAAAATTTGAGCTTGCCTCCACCTTCCCTGAAGTGAAAATTTAAACAAATGTTAAAAAACTTTTTGAAAATAATTTTAAAATTTAAAGTATTTTTTATTAGCTCGTCTCTTAATGCAATCTGACTAATACTGTTGCCACGCGACGATTGACAATCGGCTCTTGGCCAAGTCAAGTTGCGTTCGTCATTTGGTTTCGCAAAATAGTGAACTGGTCTCTAATCGCTTGTGGTATTGCGATTCTGGCCTGGTCCTTCGAAACCTGTGTAGAACCCTTGAAATGCTACGTATGGCGCTTAACGCTGTCAGTGTACGACAGTGGATCCCAAACGGGAGATCCCGGACCCCTGGGGTCCGAAACAACATTTTCGGGGTTCCAAAATGCGATTTTCAAGGATGAGAGTTTGTATGTTATTGTTGGATGACCTTTTTTCCAAAATCACCAAGGTTTATGAAATCTTGCAAGTGTTTTTACTCAAAATAACAATTTCCAGCCTAATTATTCCAGCCAATGTTATTTATTTAACAAATTAAAATGGTAATTTATGCGTACATTGCTATTTTCTGCTTCACGTTGCGGCAGAGTTATAAACGGGTTTCATTTTGAAGCCCGAACGCAAAATTGCAAGCCCAACATTTATTTTTGAATCCCGATTAAGGCCCGAAACCTAAATTTACCGAGTGAATCAAGATATGCTCTTCTGCGGGGAATTGGTAGCAAAGCAATGTATCTTAACCAAATAATTCACAATTAATCATCTTTATTGAAGATTTATTCAACTCGATTGCTTCAACCGTGACTGGTGACAAAAGTGTCCCTCAATGCCGAAAATTTTGTGTGCAGCCCCGAAACATTTTGACCAACTTACAGTAAGTCGGAACCCGACTTACAACTCTGCGCTGCGGTTACCACGCAGGAGATGGCCGGTGATGCGATTGCGACGTTTATATGATTATGGCGCAATTATGGCAACTTTGTTGTTTGATGCTACAAAACTCGAAAGTTTCTGGTGTTCAACCATGCAAAGTTACCAGAAATTGAGTACAAAACTCTGGTCTTCTCTAGTGCTCTTTGTAACATCATATTTGTTCGAATCTGGATTTCCTCGCTCTTCATTAAAAAAACAACATTTGAACCCTTTGAACGATTTGTGCGAGGCTCTGAGTAATTGTGTATCAAGGTGTGAACGCATAATTTCAGAGAAGCAGCAAAAAAGTCACTAGGTTGATTTCTAATGAGCAGTAAGGTATGAAAGTTAAACAGTACGCTGAGTACTTTCTGTTGCGTCGTCAGCAAGCCTACGTTACGAGCAGGACCGCAACTAGCTGATATTTTCCGGGGGGAATGATTGAACGTAACAACTAAACATGTTTTTAAAATCTTCGGGGGGAGTTAATTGCCCGGTTTCCCCCTTCGGTTGCGGGCCTGGATACCAGTAGCAATTTAAAAATGAAGATAGTGCAAAATCGGACTGTTTTTGTGATTTCTTCGGTTTTTTAAAGCGAGGGGGAGCGAATGCTACTTTATTTTATGAAAGGAGGGCCAGCTTCAAAAAAGGTTGGGAACCTATGGTCTACGACAATGTTGGTCCTCTGAAAAGAGGTGTGGCGTGTACAGCCACGACTGTAACTGAGCAAAATGCGATGTTCAAGAGTGCTCCCAATATTTCTTNTCCCCCGGTTTCCACACTTTTATTTTTAGCACTACACCTCTGAATACAATTCTTGTACATCTGCTGCTGCTATGGTAAGCTTTNAACTTACAAGTTTTCCTGGTATGTTAAGTCGTTTTCAGTTCTTCCAGCTTATTATTTCTATAACAAATATTTTTGCTAATCTTTACAGCATTAATTTATGTCCAATCGCCAGTAATTGCCGAATGTAGGCTGCATGATGTTTTCAGTCATAGCTGTAAAAGGAGAGGCAGTTGTTTTTCTGCAGATTGAACAATTCGTTACGTTCAATTGAAATGTTATTTCTAGCTAGTTCTTCAGATTTATTTTAATGCGTTTCAAGCATTGGTTCTTAATGATTTTAATAGAAAAAGTGAAGTTGCGCAGGTCGACTCACGTAAATATAGGCCTACGGCGTATATAAGCGGTATGGGGTAAACTGTCCTGATAGCAGAGTGAAATGTATTGAATTAGATCAGTGTCGCTTAACTTTTAGACTAAACATGTAATTTTGATGGCAAATGAAAAAATCTAGACAGTCATTGTTGCAACAGTTGCGGAATAAAAACGTGTAAATTAGAAATAAATGAAGATGAAAAAAATTCAGAAGTGCTGAATTTTCTTTTTTTGATGCACCTTTCTCTTCACATAATTTTCTACACATTTCATGTGCTGAACGTAAAAAGCCTGTAGTACCTGTGGAAAAATTAAATAACCGTAAGGACCAGAACCGGGGCAAGGCCTTTTAAAGGTCAAGCGACTTCCCTTCTTTGTAAAGGGACTTTTCGCACGCCAATGCAGAATCTGCTTCTACATCTGCACTGTATCAGCCATTGATCCGCCATTACGTCATGGTGGCACGAAGTTAACTCAAGTGAAGTAACATTTGAACTAAATTTGGAGCCCAAAGTAAAAAAGGTCCTAATATATAAAGTAAGATCCTTATCTTCTTAGTCTTATAAACTTATTTCACTGCAACCAGTGGCGACTCCGGCTTTTCGGGCTCAGCCCGAGTTGTCGATTATGCTTTATATTGTAGAACGTGAGCTTGGTTTGTATATTTGTACCACCACCCACTCAGAGGCGTTACGAGGGGGGAAAGGGGGTCGCGATTCTCCGGGTGCCGAATCACTATGGGGACGCCGAATCATTACGGGGCTCGGCGAAAAGTTCCAACAATGTCACCAGTACTTTCTTCAACACCACATTTGCTTTCGAAAGACCTTCAGGTTCGAACATGGGGCGCCAAACTTGCTTATTGCCCCGGGCGCCATCTAACCTCGTTACGCTCCTGCACCCACTTCACTGCTTAAGGTTCTAACTCGGGCTCTTTGCATTGAGCCTTGTCAGTGTTCATATATTTTCGTTCCAAGTCTGGTCTTTCGTGTTCATTTTGCATGCGACCTGAATAAAAAATATCATTCG
>JGI24021J15306_10003754_pt1 | contig 17312 bp, 11 predicted proteins | sample Ectturendosymbi1_FD_15306 | JGI IMG/M metagenome (IMG submission 15306) | reverse complement strand
TCCAGTGCTCGCTTGGACTTTGGCTGTCAATACCAGGTGTGGCCAAATCTGCTCTATGTATGAGCCGCATATCGTAAAACGCAAGTGACAAAGAGGCGCAACATAAAAATCTAAAAACACGAATTTATTTGCAATCTATGCTTCTGTCACATCATACTTCTTTTTGGAACGGTTTGCAAAAGTAATGCTGTACGGCACTCTAGCTACCACAGTACCATTTTACAATATGTTGAAATATTGTGTTGAACTTTGCAACAGAAATAAAAGAAAATTTATATATATACAATTTTTAGGAAAGCTCAAAGGTTCGAAGAGCCGCAGATTGGCCACTCCTGCTCTACACCTTTATACTAAAAGCGCATGATAAAATCAGATTTGAAAAACATGTAAGTCTGAACGATTGGAAGAAATATGTTGCCTTTAAAAAAAAAAATTTCAGGGATGCGTTTGAATAAAATAGGATATCTTTTAATTGCAAAAGTAGTTCATTAGCATTGTACATTCCATAGTTTTGATAGTTCGTTACTGTGATTTCACATATGGTGTCTGTTGATACCAAACCAAGAGCGAAAAGCCTGTTATTTACCTAATAAAAATTACCCCGATGAATAATTGAAAGAGTCCGTTCGTAAAAGAAACAGTGGCTTCAGTTACTGCGTTGCCTGATACATTAAATTAAACAAAGGTTGTTCACCACGTTAATTTACGTTAGTTGAATTTCGTCCGGTAGCGTTTATGAAACTGATTTCTGTAAAAACTGGGGCGTCACAGGCTGGTTGATGTTAGCTCACCCAAGTTTGAACCATGTCAGTTCTGTTCTCTCTCATCTTCGTCACGCATTTGATGACATCGCATGTACCCTGTTTGTCCAGCTGATCAAACAAGTAATCCATTGCTATGTAGGTTCCTGTTCGACCGGCACCAGCGCTGTAACCACAAGTAAAGTATTGCAGATGTGCGGCATTGTAAAGGGACGAGCGATCTCACAGAGACTACGCCTTTTTGGTCGAACACATTCTGATTGATAGAAGACAATATGCCCTGGTCTTAGAGCAAATAATTCATCTGAATTAGCCATTACAACCATTTATGATGAACTGATTATTAACTCTGATAACGATAAATAAACAACTTTTTTGTGTTAATATGTTCTCCACAACATAATCCCATGTCATTTGAAACTATACTATCAATAATTTTCAGCATTTCCTTTTAACGATAACATGAAACAATTAAATTGGATGTTCGTCGTGACAATAAAAAAGATGGAAACCTCACATAAAAATACGGTAAAGACTCAGCTATCAAGACCTTATGGAGTTTTATCAAACTTAAAACAAACGTGCTGGTGGTATCATGGTTTGAATTTCATGCTGATAGTTCATGGTTTTTAATTTCTAACCATGCTTGGGCGCTTGGTCTCAAAAAATTGCTTTCTATCATGAAGTCCACTGTACCACTGTAGTACCTGCAGTGCACAATAACAGGACGTTGTTTGTCACGAATCTTTTCCACCATCTGACGTAAGTAAAGCATGTTTGTCGTTGTCAATGGAATCCCGTGATCTGGCCAAGTGACGTACTGTAACTGCGTCACGAAACGTTGCTCCTGCGTTAAACACAGTTCTTTGTTGAAAGTTTCTCTAAATGTTGCATGTTTTTCAGTGCGAAACGGAATTTTGCAGCTTACAGAGAACGAGCCAGCTATCTTTGTAGTCGGAAAGGACTGTTGAAACAGAAGTTGAGAGTGACCGCGCAGTGGTAGAGACGCAATGTTCCAGTTATCAAGCAAATGAAGCCACAAACCAGCCGAGTAATGTACAGGAGTCAGTGATCGAACTCGAGCTGGAATCAAGTAACCTTTTTTTGTTGACTGGCCTAGTGTTATTTTGCATTGGACAGACTCAACTTAGACACCTATTAGTGTTGAATATCTTTGACCTTATTCCAAATGAGTCAGAAACAAAAATATTTGGATCACTTGACATCAAGGAATTGATTCCTTTAGTCATCTTCTAGTAGCAAAAAATCAGATGTTTCCCGCTTTTCGCACTCATTATTTTATCGTTTACTCTCAGGGGATGGACTTTGTCACGTGTCAAAATTTTCTGGCTGGAGTCGAACTGCTCAAAACTTGATGAGGCTTGGGCCGATTCAAGTCTTTTAGCAAAAATGCGACATGAGTGCGAACTCTGGTCATGCCATCATCTTGATTTTAGTCAAACCGAATGTAGAAACACTCTGACTTGACGCGAGTCAATTAAAGTGATTGACTTGAGTCGCCAATCACTGAGAAGTATCAACCAAAGGGGTCGTTACTCGTTATGTATATTGAAATTGAGTACAAGACCGACTTCAATACCATTATTTTATGTGCGAAAAAGTAGAAGCAATAGGATTGAAAAATCTCTACAACTCATTTGACATCGCGCGCTTACTCAAAAAGAGCTGCGAAACAAAATTAATAAACAAAGATGTTACAACAAAACTAATAGGTTAAGGAATAAAAGTTGCTCTGAACAACAAAACCCATTTTGATTCAATAAAAAAACGTTAATGCAGAAATAACAAGGACGTAAAATAAGAATACGACCAACCCAATCAACAGACACGATGAACTTTCTTTCTACCAGACCTCCAAACGAATTTTCTTCTGTTGTTTCCACCTTTATTTGTCCATACAAACAGCTGGTGCCAAGTTCTGGCCAGTATTTATCACATTTGTTCTGTAAAAAATGCAGGATTCGTTTTGTTAATTACTGTTACAAATCTTCATCAACAAACAATTGTGATGCAAACCTTAGCTTGCTCTTTCAGCTTGGTCAACATCACTATGACGTTGCTTCCCTGTTGCCACGTCATCAACCAGAAATCGTTTATGGTCGATTCTTTGGGTCCTTGGGTTGCAATGAACTTCTTAACTTCAAAGAAACCCTGAAGCGGTTTATAAGAATTAATGCACGTCTGTGCAGTACAAGGATGAAGGAGATGCGAAGCTACCTTTTGAACATAATTTTGATCATCGGAATTTTATTGTTTTAATTTTTTCCTGTCATCATCGATTATACTATTTCACCAAGAGATAGTGGGAGATTTAGGGGAACTTTGGGGCAACGACCCACTAATCAACCATGGCGCTTTTGAGGATATCCTCTTGTTATGTTAAAAAAGACTTTTTGAATTGTCGACTTTATTCTTTCTGCTCTTGTCTTTTCATAAAAATTTCAATAAGCAGGTATTTTGGCGCCGTGTCTTTGACCAATCTTCCAAACGTTTGGATGCGTTGCTGCCTAAAACGAAAAACGACATAAATGTCCGTTCTTTAAAGAAGAAAACAGTCTATTACTTTCGTCAAGTGCCTTCACGAACATGCCATGTGATACTCAAGCTTACTGGCATATACGCTGCGTTGATGTAGTCATTTTCAGTGTTGCTGATAAGAATGACTCGAGCGTGGTCGTCTGAAAAATACGTAATTTTCACAAATCAAACTATTTCTCCGATAACATACACGCGATACGTTTTATTCATCGAGTACACTGTCTATTTGATTGACAAGTGTCCTCTACAACATTGAACTGAAGACGTTGTACATTTTGAAACAATGTCAATGTACCTGAACTCCAATAAAGCATTAAAATAAACGGTTAAATTCGACTTACACGGATAAATGTTTTTGTACCGGTTTCTTGCAGCGTTGATTGGCTGACTGGCTGTCACGTGGGATCTAGTACTCTGCTTGCTGGTGGCAACGATTTCCTGGAAAATCAAAATGTTGAACGCTTTCATCAACTGTTTTTGTCGTCAGGTACTTGAATTACATTTTGATCGTTGTAAAGCATTTTTTCTTTACACTTTTAAAGAACTGATTGATTGTAGAAACAAAGGAAGAGAAAAAGATTAAAGAGAATCTCTGGGATGAAGAGAAAACATTTGTCAAACAATGCTGTTCAAAATAGGAAATTTGCGTTGCAGCAAAACATGTGGATACATGCACATCAACAATATCATGTGACTTTACTTGTGACTTTAAGTGGAACTCAGCGATATAAGTGTGAAGCGTTTTGCAAACGTGCAAATTGAATAAGGTTGTAGGCTGACCATGCGTAGTCGATTTCCTACCAAAAATTCACTGACTGATTCAAACTCTTCTCCTGCGTGGAGACCAGTTGCAAAAACACATGTACTTTTTACAAGTTTGAATACTTTACTTTGATCATGCGCCAAAAAATTACCCTTTTCATTTTTACCTCTGTAAATCATAAATCATTGAGTTAGTACAGACCCTAACCTCCGTGATGAAGTCCTGGTTAAAACTTCGAGACCGAGACTGGAGTCTTGTAAATTCCTCAAATTAGCTGTAAATTCCTCAAATTAGCTGAAATTGTTATATAATATTTTAAATTAATATCATCACCACTTCCAAACTTTGTGTTTACCCGATTTTACCGCATTTTTCCGACATTTTTGTCGTTTCCTTCTTGTAGATTCGACTGACATTGAACAGCTAGAATTTCAGAAGCTTTACTAAGCCATATCGTTGGAGTAGTCAAAGTCTCGAGACAATAGGCTTGAGGTCATGATATGCAGCCTTCGAGACCAAGACGCACAAATGGTCTCAAGACCAATCTCAAGACTACTTCTCGAGACGCCATCACTGCTTCAAATATATTTTCGTTCAGCTAAAAAGGTTAGTGCTTTAGGTATTGAAGGTGTCAGACGACTCTTGTCTATTTTATGTTTTAATTAAAAAAATTATGAGTTTTAAATCAAATTTTAGCAGCGTTTCTACTACTTACATTGAATTCCTTTTTAAATTTTGCTCCATTTTGGGCAAATTTTTTGATGTACATTTCCACAAGTTCAAATTCGCTGGAACAGGCCCTTTGTTGCAGATTTTCATATGTTGAGTCAACGCAATTTTCTGCAAAACAATTATTTTTTATAAAATGTAATTAAGCCATAATGAAACCGTTGCTTGTGTTTAGATCTAAAACTTTCTGTTATACTGCAGCACTACAGAATGTTTCAAGTTTGCTATTGCGTTGCACGAAACGAGTTAACTACCAAACTTCCGCCTACATTTCCAAACAGAATTAGAAGTTTGCATTCATCCATATTTGTTTTTTTTAACCATAAATTCATAATCTCAAACCACTGTTTACCATATGTTTCGTATGTTACTCTGGGATCACAGCCGTGCAGTTCGATATTCCCCTGAAAGAAAAAAGGAAGTTTTAATTTTGGATCAAAACTGTTTGTTACAGCACAAAGCTGCATATTAACAGAACTTTTATTTTTCATTTTTATGTTCGGTTTATTTTTTGTGAATAAGTGCGCTGAAATACCGTGCAGTTGGAAATAATTCAACTTCACTGTTTGAATGCACTAGCTTGGTGTGTGAGAACACGGAACATTCCACGTAGACCAGATTTATGTTGCTTTCTGCGGCTCTGAATGCGAGGTCATTCGAGGTCATTCAGGAAACTCACATTTTCAGGAAACCAGAGTAAAGATACTTCTAATGTCATTTGTAAATGCAGAACATCTTAAATCGCTTTGAAGATTGAAGTTTAAGTAGCGCTCAATAATATTTACTCTGTGGTACTGCTCGATTAACGGCAGAGTCACGAGTTGCGTGTTAAACGCCCCGACCACGAGATGCATTTGCCGAGTTGCTTCTTATCTGTGCTGTTCGAACTGGTCAGGGGATGATATCACTGCGCTGGTAAGGATTTGATGCTTATCGTTTTAATGCATATCCGAAATTTTTTAAAAATTAGAACATCGCGCTTAATTTTTTGTTCAGATACAGATCGTGAGTACGCTGCTGTACTCAAACGCTCTGATTAGTGGTTTGCCTGTGAAATGATTTGTTGGCTTACAGTGAAACACCTTCTGTGGCACTTCTACTTATGGCTTAGGAACGCTTCTGCTGACATTTGAATGAACACCCAAAAATTCTTTTAAAAAAATATTTTTATGTGTTCTTCGTAAATTGCAAATATTGCAACAGGCAATAGGGGCTAAGGCAAAATACTTTTTTGGTTGAGAATATTGCTCTTATATTCAACTGATATCACATGTTGTAGTTTGTTATGAAGGGCGACATTTTCGGAGAAAACCAGGTGCGGCAGATGATGCTTTTGCACCACTACTCCCACGATACTTTGTATATTAGGTTTCAAGCAAGTGCGTGGTTGCCATAATTAGACAAATTTATTTAAAAAAGAAAATGCTCCAGAATAGTGAAACCTAGTTTTCTACAACTATTTGGCATCAAACGTTTTGAAGAGTTGTGTTTTCTTTGTATTTAAGTAAATTGATGAGGGGGAGGTTTTAATGAAATTGCGGATACACTTTCGTAAAATGAAATTTCCGTTTATGATGTTGATATATCACTACAAGGGCAACTCAACTAGTCGGGTATTTCATTTTCACTTACACAGTAACTACAATATGACTTTGAACACATTGAAACTAGGATGTTTGCATACATTTATTAAAAGACAGTAATGCAAAAAACGCAGATCCAATCAAAATTGTTTTTAGCGTTTCCGAAACAACAGCTTTCATTCTCAATAGAAACCAGCTGATGAAGGGCAAAGAGAAAACAGAATTCTCCAGAACATGTAAAGGAATTTTCTAGAAACAGGTGCTTCGTGAAGCCCCAGGTTTTCAGAGATAACAGTTTACAATTGGAAATTACTCCAACCAGGTTTAGCAGCCTAATTGAGAAACCATCGGGAATTCCGCAACATCTGAAGAACGTTTTTTTTTATTATAACACGTGAGACGGTCACCACAAATGAGCGGATAAATGTAAAGGTCGAGCACAGGGAAACACGCTGATGATGCGGTTTAACCGTTAGTTCCCAGTGAAACTTAGTACCACAAAAGAAGGAACTATTAGCAGACTGCGACATGCAAGTGGAAAGGCTTGTATGACTGGTAGCTGGAATGTTCAGGAAAAACTTAGCCTGAAAAATGCGTTGAAGCAAAAGACTAGGAAGCTCATTCTCGAAAGTTCTGTTTGTTCCCTTCAACTGGGATTGTACTCGTGTACAGCTGTACATGGAGTGTATTGGTAACGGTTGGACAAACGACTAGATCTCGTTACTACTCACAACAGCTCCATGTGTTATGAATCAAACAGTTCGACGTTTTACTGGAAATGGACATGGAATGAGTTTCGATTGTTGACAAACACCTGTTTAGGTTTTACGCAGTGAAATAAAGTTCGAAAAACGAATGTTCCAGAAGCAATGTGAGTCACGTTCACTGAAAAACTTACGTTCAGGAAGTTAAGTATGAAAGTTGTGTACGAAGGAGAAACTTAGTAAATTTTTAAATGCTGTCCTAAAAAATGAATCTATGTATTTTGAAACAAATTGAAAACACCAACCACTAAGAAACTTTGAACCCTACGGACGTATTTATCTCGATTGCTTTATTCTCTTGTGTTTCATTGGTAAACGAATAAGCATGTTCAGCAAAATGAACGTTTCGGTCATATTTCCTAACAACGGAGACATCTCAGTACCAAAGAGTTTGGGTTCTGTTGTTCGGAAACACAAATACACAGTAATCCTTGTAGTTAAGGTGAAGAAAAACAGTTGTTTCAGAAATCTCGCAGTTTATCCTGGAGTATATCCAATCTAAATAAGGTTGTTTGAGGTTTATGAGATAGCAGATAAACTGTTCCAGACACTTTGGAAGAAACATTTGTTAACAGATTTTCAAAATGCCGAACGTCCTCAATTTGCGAATGGACGCAACGGAATCCACACAAGACCTTTCAAAACCTTTACAAAACAAAACGCTTTTTCCTTCTTTATACATTCGTGTAGCACGAGTAACTCCGAAGTAAGGAAAAAGTTCTGTGTTTCACTTACATTCGAATCTTGGGCCTCTGCAGCAATCGACAGGTTGGATGCACCAAGGTTTTCTGAAAAAAATGTTTTAAAGAGCGAAAACGATTGATGTTGTTATTTCATTAGATTAGTCAAGTTTTGGATTTGAAGGTTTTTCTGTTAGAAATTATCGACATTTTCCAAAATCCAACCCCAAAGAAATTTCACATATCTTAAAACAACAAATTATTCTGCATAAACCGCATTAATATAAACTTCAAAAAAAGTGTATAAACTTCACAAATCCCGAAAAAGACTCTAACGTGAATTTTCATTCCAACTTTTCTTTGGTTTCGCTTTGTCATGACATTTTCTGCAAAAAAATTAAATATAAATCAATGATACAAGAAAACTCATCGAAATGATGCCCTCACAAAAATTTTGTCAGTTAATAACGTCATACTTTAACAAAGCAAAACCAAGTGCAAAAATATATCTCGATTTCCAGAAAAATAGAAGGAAAACATATTTGACTATTAACCTTACAAATCATCAAATATCAAACGAAGGTTCAAATTTATTATATAAGCTACTGGTTTGCATAATTATGCACATTTATAGAAATTGGTAAGGTCAATAAATGAACGTTGCAAGCCAGGAGGTCAAGATGGAGGTTAGTGATAACCACAAAATTCAAATTGGATACACCCTTTAGGTCTCCCGTGCGCCACGTTTCTTGTTGAACTTTGCAACGCCATAATCTGCCAGCCAATTGAGCAAGAGAGCTGTTCAACCCCTCTAAAGATACAGAAAGGCTTTTAGTTTAGAAAAATAAAAAATGTATAGTGATGGGTTTTGTGTTTTATGTCGATGACGTCATAATTGGGAAAAGTTTTCACATTTTTGGCAGAGGTCACCAGGCCTGGGCGCCAACCCAATGAGCCAATTTTTTGGTCCAAATATTTTTTGGATACTACACTATCATCCGAGTTTCAGAGGAGTTGATGTGCTTTCTAGTGTTTCTGTATTCAAAAGTATATCTCAAAAAACACAGTTTTGGTAAAAAAACAAATCCTGCAAAAGTTAACCTTTACCATTTTGGCTAAAGGCCATAACTCGCCAGCCGATTGAGATAGAGATCTGTTCAAACCCTCTAAAGACTCATAAAGTCTCCTAGTTTAGATTTTAAAAAATTATAAATTTTTGATTTTTATTTTTGTGGGTGACGTCATCATTGGAGTAGGTTTGGGGATTTCGTATGACGCCATCGGGCCCTCGCTCCAATCGCAAGGGGAAATTTTGTGTTTCTTTTTTAAAATCTATGCAATATCCACGCATTTACAGCCAATGATTAGGCTTCTAGCCTCTGTGGTTCACAAGTTATAGCGTAAAAACCACAAATTAATTAACTTATCCTCTATTGTTTTTAGGCCGTAACGTTTGAACCACAAACGATAGAAGGCCAGTGAATCCATCTAAATTCGTAGTATAGACTATAACAGTGGTGGCGAACCTGTGGCACGCATGTAAGAGGTGGCACTCATAGCTCTCTCTGTGGGCACGCACACCGTCGTTCCAGTATAGAGTTCGTTATCAGAAAGGCAAAGGCACGCATGGCCAGGCTGCTACCAAGGTCGGGACAGCCACCTGAAATTACACTACTAAGGCACCGAGAAGTAGTTAATGTCCCAGTGCTCAATCGGGAACACCCACTTACCCAGCATGTAACTTCAGAGATTTTCCCCTTTGGTAACATTACCGCTAGTTATAACACTATTTTGGTTTTGGACGGGAAAGTAGTTACTATGGACCTTCTGTGTTTCTACGAACGTAGAATACAGCCAAAACACTGGCAAGCTATTATACCAAATGTTTCGCTTTACTCTCAGAGCATTTTCAATCAATGGTAAAGCCTACTACCTACTAATCTACAGTGTTGCCAACTCTTTTTACAAGAAATATACCAAATCTAGTCTAAAAATATACCAAATATATACCAAATTTAAATATGTAACAAAAAATAACAAATGCTATTTTTTCAATGTCTTTTTACTGTTTCACGTAGATGATTGACAGTTGATTTTGAGCAGTGCCATCATAGAGATGCTGCAAGCTCAATCTCTACTTTCTTAACTTTAGCAGTGACAGATTTATCCACTGCAAAAACCATTCTTCCAACACGTGCAAATACATTTTCATTTCTTTTGTGGTCCAGCGCATGATTATTCTATATAATAGCTGGTGATTTTCTTTTTGCACGGTTAGCAGAAGGAATACACAACACCCGCAGAATATACTGCTTTGCAAGTCGCGCAAGATCTATTAGTCACTCTTTGCTATATCGTCTTCCACACCTGTACACTACTTTCCCATATTTGGATGCATTTTGGCTGATTAAAAGCTCATACCCAAAGCTAAGTTCACTATTTTCAGAACTTCTTAGCTCTCTTCCAATCTCGCTTTCCCCTTACACTTAAGCAAAATCACTAAACTTTTTTATACAGCTCCAACACCACTATCGGATCCTCTGTTTTCGCTTTGCAATGAACCAAATAATTGTTTTAAAATCTGAACTCAACCCTCTGACAAACATACACCAAATATATACAGTACCAAATTTTTCATATATACCAAATTAAAAATTTATATGCCAAGCACTTTGAAAATATACCAAATTTGAAAAATGTAATATATATATGTATACCAGTTGGCAACACTGCTAATCTAAACTGTGGAAGAGGCAAGCAAGGACATTTTCACATTATTACATCACAATAACCAATTATATTTGGTGATTATTGATAAGTATCAAACAAAGATGAAGTTTCCGAACTGTAGCATTGGAGAGAATAGTAACTTCAGACTTGTTTGTTGCTGATGAGTGAAACTTAAAGTAAACACGTAAGAATGTATCTCTTCAAATCTGCTGATTAAACAAACGTATCTTTAAATTTATGTGGTGGTTATGCGTACAATTTCCAGTTTTCTACCGACTGTCCAGCATGTACACAGTGAGCACAATTTTCCAGCATGTAATTAACCTGCAGAACTCCTCGTCAGAGGATGCGGTGATGGCATCTTGTCTAGATGCCTTTTAAGCGGGAATTGGACAATTTTTTGAGAATCACTGCAGTAGACTGTTAATTCAAGGAATATCTAACTTTTAGTGTTAGCTATTTTTGCATGGGAATAGCTTTAAACTGGTTGCTTCATTTTTTAAAATTATATGTGTTTTTGTAGACTCCAAGTTTTAAACACCAAAAAATGAGCGTAGCGAAAAAAGCAAAAAAAGATAATTGAAGACCATTCCAAGAGGTCTGTACAGAGTGATTTGGAGTGATTGAACACAGTGGGAAAGCATTATGTATTCTATGTACCGAAAGTGTTGGACTTTGTTACTGTGCATTTCTTTTAAGACAAAAAATGTTTATTCATACATTATTTTTTCTAACTCAAAACCTCAGTTGGCCGATTCGGGTTAAATTGCCGTGTTGGCGCTTTGGAATACATTAGTGAGTTTAGCGTTGCCGTTTGGGCACTCGGTCTGCACAAGGTTCACCATCACTGGACTATAGTGTCCAATATAGACATGAACCAAAAATTGGCTCGTCAGGTTGGTGCCCAGCACCGATGACGTCATCCAAAAAACGCGAACACTATCCGATTATGACGTCACCCACAAAAACAAAGACCCCCATTTCTGCTTAATCTATACTAGAAGGCTTTCCAAACCTCTCTCATCTCTCTTGTTCAATCGGCTGGCGAGTTGAGGTGCAAAATGGCGCAAGTTTCTGCGAGAATAGTGGCTCATGCAGGGCTCAAAGGTTCTCAGTTTTGTTCACGCCGCTCTCTCAAGTGCAGCCCAGAGAGTTTTGAGTGAAAAATTATTTACAATACCTTTTGTAAATAACTGCAGCAACCAACAAAGCCACTACCGCAATTCCACCCGCAGCGCCACTGATCGTTGCAGCAAGTGATTGAGATCCTGTAAAATCGAAAAAGTGCCGAACGAGGTCAACTCAATAAAGTGCAGAAAACGCTTAGCGCAGAAGTGAATCGTCATTTTAAAAAGAATCTTTGCCGCTGCGAAAATTCACCTGAATGAGGAGATGTGCAAATTCCTTCAACATTTTGCGGCATACTTTCGACATCACAGTTGATCGAGTGGATCTAAATGTCAGAAAATATGCCAGTGTTAATCACAGAAGGATAATGCATTGCTGAGTTCACTAACAACGTCTTTATTAACGCACCTTATTAACGTTTTAAGAAAAAATGGAAATTTCTCACCGTAAAATCTATTTTTTCGTTGGAACCGTGGCCATCTGTAGGTACAACAAAATCTGGACCTTCCGAAGTTTTGAACTTGTGCTTCAAACTCACGGTGGAACTAATGGAAGTGATCTGTTAAAATTACGTAATTTGGAAGCTTATGTTGTTTGAGACATTCATTATTGTAAAAGGCACAAAAACGTTTTGCACTTCACAAAGTGTCTTTGTAATGTTGAAATTATATTTTTGTAAGAAAGGTTTGAAATTCAATAGTTTTTCCACCGGTGTGAAGAGAAGATGCTTTTTGATGGCTTCACTTGAATCTCTGCTATTGGTAGCACGCTGCGATATTTAGTTGGAAAAAAGATAAAAACGGTGTTGCATGGATGCAATCTGTCGCTGGGTATTGTACAGTAGATAGCAGGGGCGATTCTAACGTGACTGTTTGCTAATTAGCTCCAGGGCTTTTTGTGGTGGAGAACACCTGTCTCCTTTTATTGACAAAACGTTCTTATAGAACAATATCTCAAATAATATTGCTGTTATGAAAATCTACACATTAAAAAAAACTGATAAATTGTGACAAACGTATTCCAAGAAAAATCTGTAAATAAAAAAGGCAGTTTAATCGAAATAACATACTGCATGCCCTTTCTCCCAAAAGCAATTTCTTCCTAAGGGAACTCTACAAACCAAACACTCGTAAATATTTCGCAGCTTCGCGAACAATTTTCTCCCAAAAAAGGTACAGCCCGTCAAAATCCATTGTTGCTTCTCGCTTGCGTCCACTTTACACAGTTACCAGTATTTGTTTATGCTTCTATTTGTTATTGTCCGATGTGAAGAAGCAGTGAACTTACACTTCAGAATGCTCAGACGTAGTGAGACTTACCACATACACTTGGTTCAAAGAATCAGGTAAAGTCCTTATTATACAACCTCTCGACCCCTGGACTGCCCTTGCTCCGAGCACTGGGTGAGGCATTTGAAATGTGAAGTTGGTTGTGGCACTAACTGTAAAAGCATTGCATCCATCGAAAAATGCAGTGACCTGTGAAAGAAGCAAGTAGTGCTTTGCAACCATACATCATGCATTAAGACAGTCATTTTTCACTAAAATTAATGTTTTGTTCTTAGGGAAGAACAGATCCGCTTTATTGGTTTTATTCCAGATCATTTTTTGGTATAGAATCGCATAATAAACTGCTGAAATTTACGAGTTGTGTTTGCGTTTCCAGGACAGAAACGAAGATTTTAAGGTCAGCACCGTCACTGTGTCACATATGAGTCAGGGATGAAATAGACTATAAACAACATAATATCGTGTATATTTTTAGGACAATCCATTAAGGAGCTTTTTTTGTAACTCTATACTACGAGTTTTCGAAGAATCTGCCTCCCATGCTCTACTTTCACAACTTTGCAATGATTCGGACCTAGTTGAACATATTCACGTTTCAGCGCAACTCTCCACAAAGTTGTCGGAGTTGAATGACAAGCTGTGTGTACAGGAAATCAATTTCACGTAATTACGATCAAGTTCAGCAATCAACATTGCAAGCAAAATCTAAGAGGTAAAATGTTGAATGTTTATACAAGATTAAGGAAAGCACGTGAACTATAATCTCACAAATAAATTTGTGTTTGAAACTACAGTACGTATGATGTCCCTAATCTTGTTTTAGGTATCCATCAAATCGCTCGTATGCCTTTGCTTGCAAGTGTCAGAAATGAAGGTGGGTGAAACGTTATGAGATCGATTTGTTGCAATATATAACTTGTTGGTTGATTCATCTACACCTATATGGGAACATGTTTTGTAGGTCCAGGAAATTTTGCCAACATTTTTGGTAGTACAGCGGATTTCAAAATATTTCAACAAGCCGCACATCCCATTGAAAAATCTCGTAAAACTATAACAGACCCAGATTTTTGAAATATCCAGCAAAAACACTTTGATTAATAAATGTTGATAAACTCTAGATTGCTAGTAGCATCAGCTGTTTTTAGTAATGCTATGAGTAGAATGTAATCAATAGCTTTGGTATTTTTTAAGTAATTGACTGACGTTTTTGATGAAGTGCGGAATTGCATTATGAAAAAAGGGATGAATTTTATGTGGCCCTAAAAAGGATGCATGCTTCTTGATAAAAAACGTTGCAAAAAATACTTACGTTTACAAGATATTGAACTCTTGACACTAAGCCAGAAAATGCTGCAACTGCTGTTTCATAGGGAACTTCTTTCATTTCTTGCGTGTTGTTAATCATCAAGTACACCTTGAGGATAAAAAGTTTATTAAGTTGGCCAATTTCAAATAGAATGCTATAAATAACGTAGTACTGGTGATCTACAGAATTTGTCATTTCATGTGATCTGTAGAAATTTGATCATTGCCACACAACAATCCTAATTACCTTGACAAATATCCTGTGACCACTTTTCTGGATGAATTTTAGGAGATTTGTGGACCAAACAACAGATATATTTGACGAATTGCAAGATGGCATTTTGATGCTCACTGCAACTAAAACACATTTGACTGTGTAGAAAAGTCGGCCCAGGGACGTAATTAATAGTGATTTACTCCAATTTCTCGCTTACGTTTTGATTGGCAGGCATAGAAGGTTTCCTGCTTGTCACAGTCTTTGTCCACAAATGACCACTTATCACCGAAATACAGTGCTTTTTGTTTGCAAGTTTGTCCAGTGTTTGGTCCGAAATCAGCTTCAGTTCCATCACTCCAAAACCATTTAGAGCTTCCAGATTCCGATCGAGCACCGATATAAACGCTAGTATCTTAAAACGAATTCACTATTTCATAGCAAACCAGTTAGTGAAATTTTTCAAAGCTTTATATATACAGTATAAGCTTAAAAAATATATCAAGGTATAGTGAGTTATTGCATGAACTCTATTCTTGTGTCTTTCCACAGCTTTGTGGATTCTGAAATCTGCAAGTTTGCGATGAAATTAGTAAATAAAGTTTATGAAAAGAACAAAACAGAATTTTTTTCTTTCGGTAAAACTTATAAAATCTATAAAAATGTCCCTAAAAGCAATTTCAACAACAACGTGGTTTTCTTCAATCGTTACAATCAATTTTACACATCTGCCACATCCTAAAAGGAAACATTACTACTTGATCTTCTACAGCGGTTTATCATTGTTTGTTATAACAAAGAAAAATCGTATGAACGGCCTGTTTTGAGCAAACCTTTTGTCCTTGGCCGTCATAACGCAAACACTCTTCTGATAAAAAATAGAAAGGAATTAGCAAATTGCAACTGAAACAAAATTTTATCTTCAAAAATACCTCTCAAGTAGGTGCTTTCTACTCCATATTTTACTGCATCACTGATGTGCTCGTCACTGGTTTTAACGAGATGTCCTCCAATTTCGAAACATTTTTCTTCTGCTGTCTTTGCAACAGCGAAAATGTCCGATAGAGTTATCACAGAATCTTGTACAGCTGTCGTGGCCACTTTGCACAAATCTTTTAGGATCAAAAATGCGTATTAGGTTTAGTCTAATACCGCATTTGTCTTACAACTTGCATTTAGCATCGTTGTGGCTAACCTCACTTCTTGTACCACATACGTTGAGGTATTCGTTAGACCTTACCCTTAAAACGTCTATGTGGGTCGCTAGCGGCCCGAGCGGAATCTTACAAGTGCGTATTAACCATTATGAATAGTTCACTACGTTGACACTCCATTTATTCCTCAAGTTACTCGTTGGCATTGCTTTCATAAACACCAAGTTTTTCTGTTTCTGAATTTACAGAAAAAAATTCCCGAAAAAATGTATAGGGTCGCTAGCGACCCATGTCAGGTACAGTAATAATGCAACAATTTTTCTAAGCGCATATCATACGAGCCAGCGAGGTCAAACATTCGGCGCGAGAGCCACATGCACCCCACGAGGTGTTTTCGTGCGACCAGCGAACTGATTCTCTGGGCAGAGTCCAACAGTTGTGACGTCACCAACGAATTTGTGACGTCGTGTATTCGGAAGGTGCAATCTTGCCATGTCCAACTTTTCGCCCACAAAATCAAACACGTTGGACATGCTTGATGTAAAGACTGACAAGCTGCGGGCACCACAAGCGTAAAGAGTTTTTCTGTAAATATGTATGAAATGATTCATCGTCTGTCCTTCTCAAGATTCCACTTTTCGAGCCAGCATATTTCACTTTTCTTGCGTAACTTAGCAACTCCGTAACTCGCCAGACGATTGAGCTAGACACCTGTTCAAACACTTGAAAGATGCGGCGATCTTGCAGTTTGAAACATTTTAAAAAATTTTTGAAGGGTTTGGGTTTCGTTTTTTTGTGGATGACATCATACGTGGGGTAGGTTTAGGCGTTTTTGGCTGAGGTTGTCGGGCCCTGGGTCCCAACCGCAAGGGCCAAATTTTTGAATCAAGTTTTTAGTAGAAGCTAGGCTACATTCCAAGTCTTTTGAGCCTTTGATCGGCTTTCTAGAATTTCTGGTTCAAACGGTATGACCAAAAAGCCATAAATTTGGTAAAAAATCAAACTTTTAGTGTTTTACCAAAATACCTATCAGTTTTTTTTAACCAAAACAGTGGGGAACCATGTTGCAACGAACATAAAATTTCCACAGTACTTTTTTCGTACTGCACAGAGTAACCGAACACCTTGTTACTGACTTTGCATGCCGTTCTTACCAAGATGGAGAGTTTTCATGTTTTCGTTTTTGAACTTTCGTTCGTAAAACTCGTAGTTACATTCAGGAATTCGTGAAATTTATTAAATTTATCTCGTTTCTGAGCTTTCGTTTATCACGATTTTAGGTGATATTCATGATATTGCAAAAAAACTTCCAGTCTTCTGATGTCCTTCCACTTGCATGCCAGTATATACGACACGGGTCGCTAGCGACCCATGTTAGGTAATATTGATTGGCAAAGCACCCAGGCTTTCAAAAGGGTTAATCAGACGAACTACCAGTTTATTTTGCGAATGAAATTATCAGTCGAATTGAAAATAATATTGGCGTTTACTGATAATGAGGAAACTGATGATTTTGTAAATTGCATGAAAAACTTCAATGAGATTTTTCCTAGAAATTCCTGCAGTTTGTAATTGGTTTTACATAGAAAGGCACACTGTCTTTTTTGTGCTGGTGGGAACTTTCACGTGTTTTTTTTTTTTTTAACTACT
>JGI24021J15306_10003753_pt1 | contig 17312 bp, 9 predicted proteins | sample Ectturendosymbi1_FD_15306 | JGI IMG/M metagenome (IMG submission 15306) | reverse complement strand
CATAGTGCAGAGTTATAAGTCTGGCCGGGCTTTTCGGGTCGGGCTCGGGCTTAAGTTTGTCAAAATATTTCGGGCCTGCATACAAAACTTTTTCACAACATCAAGAGTAACGACTATTTTCTTTCGTGACGTACATTTGTTGTGCTCACTGCGGTAACTTCTGTGAGTGAAGTGATTATGATTTTTCATCAGCTGATTCTGTTTGCAAACACAGCTGCGTTCTTTTATTCTCTGCTGGGATTAGTTTCACACAATTTTTGAGAAGGCGACAGTGGTGAGGAAATTATCACGCGATGGCGTTGCGTCGAAAAGATCAATCACTCACGCGATTCTTGGCTGGTTTTAAGAAGCCTACAAGCCGGCTTTTCATATCTATGAAGCTATCCTAGAAAGTTTCTTTTATGCCTATAGCGCATCGTAGATAGTTTCGTGATTGTTTTTCTTTGAGAAACAGTATATTCCGCAGTATTATCATTGACTAACATGATACGTTTGTGCCAGATTATGCCAACGTTTTGGTCAAGGTGGTTGCTATTTTGGGTGTGATAAACCGTGTACCTGCAATTACACCTACACATAACGTTTTTTGTTTCTCCGCAGTTTCGCATATCTGAACTCCCTCGGTAAATTTGGCTTTCAGGCCTAAATCGGGCTTCAAAAATAAATGTCAGGCTCGAGCCGGGTTCGGGCTTGTGATTTCGGTCTCGGGCAGGGTTCAGCCTTCAAAATGAGGCCCATTTACAACTCTGTGTGGTTATGTAGGCAGGGGCCAACAAGGGGAGATTGAAAGGATACGTCTTCCACCCACCAACAGTAAAAATAGATTGAAACCATTTTGTGAAGTAGGCTACGCTAATTTTAGGCCAAATGTTTTTGGTACAGGTAAGAGGATATCAATGGAGATTTTGGTAGGGGTGGAGGTGCATGCATGCTGCCCAGTAGCGTTAAAAACATTTGTAGCTTTTTGAAAAAACGGAAATGTGCAAGAAAAATATTTATCGTCTTTGCCACGTTAAGCGACTTGAACAAGACATCAAATCGCGCTGTAACCCACACTTGTAAAATGCATGAAAACGGAAGTGTTCTACTGTAAGAGTGGTGTGCACGTGCGACCAATGCGATTCAGCATTTTCTGCACTCCAACTGACAGCTCTGATAAAACCCAATTAATGTGTTCTACTATATTGCTGTGCTTTACATCCAAACACGATATTAATGGAAACAGGCTGAACTACAGTACCGTGTCCAGCAACAAATTTAAGTATTTTAATATGTAAGTCATCTGCAAGGACAAAGCAAAGCGTGATTAGTGTTGCTCTCAAAACACATCTAGAAATAAGATTGGGAATCTGTATATATAAAACGTCGCTTCTGCATAGACCCGATGACTATATTGGTTTGACACCAAGCTGCCCCCCCACATTTTGCTAAAAAATTGCGCCCATGCTGGCGAAGTTACTCAACTGCAACAACTTCATTTATTTTAAGTCCGTAACAGCTTTATGGTGTTTAGTGATGTTGGCAAAGTACCGGTTTTATTACACATACTGGCATCAACTGGGGCATTCAGACAATTTGATATGAAAGACAAAAGGAGAGTAAACGCTTGTAAGGAGGAAAAAATATTTCTGTAAGCGCTCATAAACGCAACCTTACTTCATTCCAGTTGGGTCTATCTAGACAGGAAATTTTTGGGAACATACGTTTCGCTCGCTTTGTAGAAAATACGGTACTGCTACTGCCAATATGATCAAGATAATGACTTTAGGTCCAAAGTCTATAAAATGCTCCTGTCTCCCATTGTAATTTTTTGTACATATAGAACTTTTCTACTTGAGGTTTCTGTTACAAATCGCTCAATTCACTATAGCATGAACAGTAGATCGAAACTAACACTTGGTGCAAATTTTTTGTTTATCATAAAAGCGTTAAGCTGCTCATTACTGAATATCTGACATAAAAATGTAAAACTTATTTAATTTTGCTTTTTTTGTGGAAAATGTACGTGAAAGCAATTTACATTATTCCAGNATAACTTTCCTTNAACCTGCAAGCTTTCATGATAATAATGGGTGTTTTTTGAAAATATGATATTATTTGCATGGAGTAACCAAACAATAATTTCTGTCAATTGTTGTTAACTAACTTCTCTGAGACCAACGTCAATTGTTGCAAGCTGAACCATTCCTTCTGTAATAGATGAATATAGCATAAGTGGAAAAAGAAAATATTTTTGTTTGCGTAAAGATACCGGAGATTTGTCTTAACAATCAGCAGGAGTGTCGTCCATGGAGATCAGTAGTGACAGGAGCCTCATTTTGAGTTGGCACCCCGTACTTTAAATGAGAGATGACCGTTTTAGTCTTTCACTGATACTGGCCATTCCAACTGTTTTTTAACCCATCCATTCAACAGTCTTGGGCGACGAGTCTGACAGTCAGGTGTAGCTTTGTGCATTATGTATTATTAAATTGTTGATCTTGATTTATACACGAAGTTATCAAACGCGCAGCGGATACTCAAAAGAAACAAAATAGCTTCAATTTGCTTCAAACAACAGTTTTTATGAACCAGATTTTTTTACAAACTAACCACTTTGAAACTTGTGTCAAGCAGAGAGAAACTTCGTCATGGAATGAGCATTAAACTTGCTGGTGGCACTAAATTTTATATTTTTATTTATTACGGGTATCTATTGGGCACAGGGTCAACATCACATTAGTTGAAAGAACGCAAGGGTACAGAAATGCTTATACACAACTTTGCACGGTGTAGAAGTTGGTACGCGCAGTTAATGCTGAAGAAGAACGAACACCGCAACGAAGTACCAGTAATGATTGCGTTCGGTCATCGTCAAACAGAAGCGTAACATAATGGGAGAAAAATGGAGATTTGCAAAAAAATGCGTAAGACAATTTAAAATGAGCGGATAGAAAAGTTGGATGAAAATGCCAATCGTTTAAAGGCGTATCAATTGTTTCAAATCGAAGCATGAAATGTTCTGACGAAATGGGTAATTTGGTGTGACGAACACTTACGTTCCCTGGAATGTAATGCAAAAATCGATAGGCATTGTTACTGTACAGGCAACGCCGAGGCGTTTTGTACTAGATTGTTTATATTTGCACCGCAATTGGCAGGCAATACGCACGAAATGCGGAGTGCGTTTTGAACTGCAGCAGAGCACTGAGCAAAGGTGGACTTGAGCTTGTTTGCTGCACAATAAAGTGATTTTCACTTGCCTCAGCGTGCCATTGTAGTGATGCATGAAGTAAACCACCGAGATATTTAACTTGGTCGGAAAACTTAACACTTTCGCCAGTTATGTAAACAACCTGTGTGACCCAGCAGTTTAAAAGTTTCAGGAAGAAAAAAACTATACCTACTGTCTCGTTACAGTTAAAACAAGTTCATGATCAGCTGCATAATCACAACCAATATTTAGATGGCGTTGAAGACCACTGAGACTGGAACCAAACACACATAAATCAACAACAAATAAATAAGTGATTCGCAACCACACTGCTCACGGTACATCCCGCTCTGGCTTTGTTCAGTTGGACTTGAAACTCATCAAGGTCCGAATGGGACTATTAGGCGCCACCGTTTTGNCGACGACTATTTGGCGCCAGGCTATTTTGGCGCTACCGCTTAANTGGTTGATTACTATTACGCACACGTCGTTATCTCTAAAATTGTGTGTTTTCCATCTTGCTCGGATGTTTTTCAACAAGGCAACTGTTTTCTTAAAGATGGCAACAAACGTTGTGCGCTTGTCTTGAGATGAGATTGAGCGCATTTTTGTATTTTAGGACTTTAACGAAATGCATTAAAGAATATTCCTTTCATTTACGCGTATAGCCAATAACATTGCTGAGAATCTTAGCAAGAGAGATAAACCAAAATTTTCCCACGATGGGTATCTATACGCTTTTGATAAACGCGGCAAAAATGATCCATTGTTTCTGTTTTGAAGATGCGAACTAAAAAACGAATGTAAATTCTAATTATCGCAAAACACTTTGACTCACGGGCACCACTTGAATATTTGCGAGGTGTGGCTTACAATTACGATATAAATTAAAGTTTTATCATGTTTTTATCCAATTCCATTACACATACTCAGGGGCGTAACGAGGGGGCCAAAGGGGGGACGATTCCCCTGGCGCCAAATCACTATGAGGACGCCGAATCACTGCGGAGACGCCGAATGACTGCGCAGGGCGCCGAAAAGACCCAACAATGTCACAAGTACTTTCTTCAATGTAGTACATTTGCTTCCAAAAGACCTCAGGTTCGAACAGGGGCGCCAAACTTGTTTTTTGCCCCGGACGCCATCTAACCTCGTTACGACCCTGTACACACTTGTCAGTTTCTGCACTGGCGCCAAAACAGCTCGGTACAAAATAGTCGTCGCCAAAACGGCGGCGCCAAATAGTCGTCGCCAAAACGGCAGCGCCAAAAATACCCGACTCCATCAAGGCAAACAACACACAAATGCGGACTCAAAACTCCACTAGTCTTGCCCTATTTATTTAGGTGGAGGGTTCTGAAACATGTGTGTATTTTTACTCAAACAAATTATATCATGTCATATGAACAAAGGCACCATTACTTTTACTGTTTTCATCGTTTCCAGATGCATCCGAGGCATTTTATAGAACTAATCACAACTTATTGTTTACAAAGCTAGTTGAGCGCATTTATACGTACATAGTAAGTCTGCCGGGGTTTCCTTTCGAAACAGACCTGTTCATAACAGATCACCACCACTCACAATAGACCATTCGAAACACCACGTTCATAACAGACCTGTGCATAACAGACCCGTTCATAGCAGACCACGTTCGTAACAGACCAGCTTATAACAGACCACGTTCATAACAGACGACGTTCATAACAGACCAGAACCGTCGCCAGAAAGTATTCAATAGGGGTCTTTACGTTTGTTCAGGGGGGGCTTGTCATTCTAAAATTCGATACAAATTTCACCGATTTATATGCTTCATAATTCAATTCAGGGGGCTTGGAACAATGTTTGGGGGGCTAAGCCCCCAAAAGCTCCCCCTTGGCGACGGGACTGTAACAGACCCGTTCATAACAGACAACCTTCATAATGGGTCTGTTATTAATGTGGTGGTCTGTTATGAATGGTCTGTTTTGAACGGACACCGTTCATTCCCTGTTTGGCTAAAAGCCAAACCATGTATCAGTGGTGGCAATAAATGGTGAAATGCGGGATAAAATTTAATGTTCAAATAGTTTTGAGATAAGTGTTGTGCGTGAAGCAGGCCCGTATTGACCAGCATCACTTATATCACTGTTCCTATTTGTGCATACAGGCACAATAACAGTTTTCATGCATCGTTGTGGAATTTTTCCATGCATTAAACACACGTTGAATAGGTTACTGAGATAAACATACACATTGGGATCAGCACAGGTGATGTGCTCGGCAAAAATTTCATTTTTACCAGCAATACGGTTTAGGGGGAGTTGGTGAATTAGGGATGCAAACTTGTAACTGCCGCACTTAAGATTACTAAAATACGTGACATTTTCATAATTTCTTAGATTTTGGTTTACAAACGATGTGGAAAACACACTTGAACCATTATTGAATTCATCATAAACCAACATATGATGAATTCAATAATGCCTAAAAGCGTGTTTTCCACACCGTTGCGATAGCTTTATTTCCGGTTGCCCCCCACCATGGATGGGAGCATGGCTCTCCCCTTTCCTTTTCTGATATTTTGCGATAATTCTGGGAGATTGGTCCTTTAGGTAACTTGCAAGTGCGTCTGTCTTGTACTTTTTCAAACTTATTTCAAGTGTCATGCACGAACAACTGAATTTGAAACAATAGCATCTCATTTGTCCACCCAAGAAGTGCCTTTCAAAGTATAACCCAATTTATTAACATACTTCAAAAATATATTCGAGAACCAGCTTCAAACTGATAGTGGAAGGACTGCATCAAATCATTAAATCCAACTTAAATGAACAATGTGCAAGATCCTTAATTTCGCTAAAAGTACGCTTGGAGTTGGTCCATTGTACAATGTGCAAGGTCTGTTGTGCGCTACAGATTTCCGCAAAAACATATTGTGTGCTGCAACTTGATTTACTAGCCGTTTTACCATCGCTAAGTTTTTTACAATAAATTGAATTCTAAATGTATGCTTAATGTCAAGTTTTTGCCTTTTTGCCCATCTCTAAAACATGTAGGTCACCGATTTTATACTTCTGAAGCGATGTGTGCTGCATCATTCAAATTCAAGACCTATTTTGAGCAGTTGAAGACGTCTACACTGCTGGGATTGCAGCCCCCTGAATTAATCACTACATTAGTTTTTTATTCCAAACCCTTTTTCTGTCCATTGACTTATGATGTGCATTTGTAGTAGTGGTTAGGGCAAATCTTAGTTTTGAAAGTTGCCACAGAGAAACGAGAGAAAAAATATTGAGAAATCCTGCTTTAAAATTGCTTTCTAATCACAAAATATCATTGGTTTCATGAGCTGATAGGGAGGTGTCTAATGATATTTGATTCAGAAGGGAAAAGTGAGGAAAACATTGCCGTCTTATATTCGCAATAAAGCAGTGTTTTTCTACCGGGGTTCCGCAGAACCTTAGGATTCCGCGAGTGGCTGCCAGGGGTCGGCCGAAACAGACTGAAATTGCCTGGGACGAAATTCGCAATCACAGTTCTATGCGGTTATAGCAATACCACTGTTTCCCAGTATCCTTGCCACTATGAATCGTATTGAAATGCAATTGAAAAATCTGTTTCAATGCAACTCCGAGATCGCCCGTCATATTTGTACCCGGTGCAAACATTACGGATGATCCCAACTCCTATTGCTGATTTAGCGTAACTTTTAATTTCTTGTAAAATGTACGTGATTTTTAAAGTTAATAACAATAAATGACACCTGAACGAAATCAACGAATNTTGATGATTTTGTGATAAAACATAGATGTGACATTTCAACCATCTGGTTTGTTACAGAAAATAGGATAGACACTTGGATCATTGCATAGGGTTNCATGAGCAACGCAAACATTTGTGGAAGGTTCTGCTGCAGCAGAAAGGTNGAAAAACACTGCTATAGAGGAACGATGTATGTAGGTTCTTTGCTGGTGCTACTTGTGAAAAAATAGATGCTTTTTGTGTTTACAGTGCTGAAGGATATNAAGACACGGGGTCATTTCATAAACAGCAACTTCTGTTTTGTAATATTGGTTCGTTAGGGAGATAAAGAGCACACGCACGACTTCAGTGCCGAATTTGGAGGAAATAGTGAAGAAAAAACTATTGGTGATGTTATTCTGTTTTTATTTGCTTAGATGACGCTCGCATTTTTATTCAAGTAATTTGAAATGGTATCTGCACACCAACATAGGCAAAAGAACCTTTTTTCTTGAATTTCGTGGTGTCGTTTCTGAAACTGTAGTGAAAATTTAAATTGTGTTTTGATCTGCTATTCTAGGAATAAGCATAGTTGTTTGTTTACTTGCTAAGGGCATAGGGGCCAATTATATATACTCAAACCTTGCATGCCAGCTTTATGTACTGTAGCTTCGTCTACCTTTCTGTGGGGTAGGAAATAAACTTTATATTAGACTAACACCTCCCTCTAACAAAATACGACAAGCATTTTTCTCAGGCACGAACCTGATTCCTTTCGTCGCAAATAGACAAACTGATGCTAAGGGTAGAAGACTTTTCCTAAAGCATTTTGAATGTGTTTGGGTTCTAATCTGATGTTACACACTGAAAAGGCAATCATTCTGCGTTCTTGTGCCGTGTGTTTTTATTCCGATATTTCGTCAAACTTGCTGCATTCATTCATTCCTTATTTGCCAACTAAAAGATGCATTTGTGGTGCCTAATCTACACAAATTTTCTTTAACATCCTCTTTTTGTTTGCACGTGCAACGATGCGTTCAGAACGGTGTGCACAGAAGTTCTACCAAGTGCTGTGCTGATGTGGAAATGTATGAGAACGTTGTTCCTATATATTTGTTTACTGAGGGGGTTTGAGAGCGATACAGAACTTGGTAGCAGGGACGTAACGAGGAGGTGCAAAAGGGAAACAATTGCCCAGGAACCGAATCACTGGCGGGCGCCGACAAGTGCTAAATTTTCCCAAGTACTTTCTTCAACAAAGTACATTTGCTCCCACAAGACCTTAGTTTCCAACATGGGGGCGCCAAACTTGTTTCCTGCCCAGGGCGCCATCTACACTCGGTAGGCCTCTGCTTGATATAATAAATATCAGAGGTGCGATGACAAACGAATTGCTGTCTCGCAAGTGAGAAACAACAATTTTAAAAAAATTATTTTTGATGAGATAACCCATCCTATTGGAAAAAATGCTAGAAAGCATAAAAATGGTTTCGATTGTTGCCTGGAAGCTTGTGATCCGCTATTGAGCCCAACTTGACATAAAACAAACATTTAAGATTATACTTTACAGCACACAGTTTCGAAAGCGCATGGACGATGGACGATGAAGCAGTTGATTGGACTTGGCCAATCCAGTCTTTTACTTGAAGGGTTTCGCGAAGTTTACGCTACCAATATGTTTCATCAGTTGAGTCATCCGTTTTTTTCTACAGCAGGGGTTCCCGACCTGGGATACAAGTACCCCCAGGGGTACATTTGCTTATTCAACGGGGTACATTTAAGGTTAGCAATAGAAGAGAAAATATATTTACATACAATTTGTTTCCAAATATTTGTACATATATCAGTGAATTTTATTCTCAGAAGCCGTTATATGCATATTGTTAAATATACCTATGATTAATCCTGATGAAATATTTTGTCATAAGAAATTTTAGTGGTACATGTTCATCTGTCGAAATGCTGAAGGGGTACATGCTAATCTGTTGAAATGCTGAAGGCGTACATGCTCACCTGATGCAATGTTGAAGGGGTGCATGATAAGAGAAAGGTTGGGAACCCTTGTTCTACAGTTACCTTAAAAATCAACTAAAACCTGTGGAGAACAAATTAGGTGAAAGCTTCTGAGCAAAATGTAAGCTTTTTCTCTATGTTTTACTAAAAATGGGCAGATTAAGACTTTAGCACCCTGATATATCTGATGGATTTGAAAAACTGTTTTTGACCAAAACCGATGCGGTTGATGATATTTCTGCAAAAGAACAGGAAAATCGTTTTGGAAGCACTGAAGTGACACAGAATGATTTGCGATTGTCTACGATGTCAATCGCATCAATTTTTTGTGCTTCATCAACTTTTTCAATGCAAAAGGAGTTTTGTTCATTATCTCTAATTAGCAATTTATGCTTCACAACTTGATTTTCAGGAAATCTTTTCTGTTAAATCTTTAAAAAAACATGGTAGACGAACAATCAACAATGTTTCTACGAAAACATTCTTTCAAAGCATTTTTGTTGAGTTTACCCTTTGTAGGAACAGCAAACAGTGAAATATTTCCGCGTACGTTTTGCTAAAAGCAATCGCTTCAACAATGAAAAAAACTCAAATCAGCAATTATGCTAGCAAACATCCTCTAAAGCAGGGGTCACCAACCTTTTTGAAACTGCGAGCTACTTCTTGTGTATCGACTAATGCGAAGGGCTACTAGTTTGATACACACTTCTGAAATAAAAGTTATGCTCGATTTACCTTCAATTATTTTAGTATTGATATTCGTTTAATGTGAAGACATTGATCATGCTAATGTTATTTTTAGAACAGGCCTGCGGGCGACCCACGTGGTCCTTGCGGGCGACCTGGTGCCCGCGGACACCGCGTTGGTGACACCTGCTCTAAAGCAATTTAAACCACTGAGTGGAGCCGTTGTCTCTCGAACTGCAATATTTTTGAAACAATAGCATTGACAAAAATACGACCGACAAAGGCACCAAGCTGCATTTATGTGCTTTAGTGTATGTTTATCCACACCCAGATACTCACATGGAGTTGTGTAGCGTTTGGGAGATAATGATGAAAATCTCCGAATTTTTTCGGAGATTCTCGGAGGTTGCAATATTATTTGAAGTTTATCATGATTTTTTTATTTGCACTTTTTCAGAAATGATTGGCAGAACTCTTTATTTTCTGTACCAAATATTTCTATGTTTTGTCTATATACTATGAGAAAAAATTGCCAACTGCCAACGGCATGTTTTTGCAATGTTTCTTCTGCAAAGCTCACCTGTACACTTTCCTTTCCACAACAGCAACAAGAACACAAACGTTGTCACAATCTGTGCAGGATTCATACTTTAAACTTCTTTTACTGACATTTCAACAATCGTTACCCAACACAAGCAGATACGAAAGATTTGATAAATCCCTTGGTTTTGTTATTGTCAAGCTCTGCCTAAAAGTGAAGCAAAAACTTCGTTGGTGATAAATGGAATTTCACAGCTATTTGAACGAACTGCAAGCAATTCAGCAAACTAAAGGCTGTTACATTTGCAAACCGTAAAGTCATTGCATCTGCATCCAAGCTGAAGTTAAACGTTAGTATCCTTTAGTTAAAACATTGGGCATGGAAGTTATAATTAGGCTTTTATATGATAACCCAACAGTTTTCTCAAAAAACTCCAAATAAAATGAACAAAGATAAATACTAGTTAATAGTACAATTTTCACTGAAAGTGATCATTAAATGTCACTACACATAGCTTCATAAAAATGTGCCTGGTTACGAAAACCCCATTTTGCTTGTTGCTTTATTAAACTAGTGCAGCAATCGCAACTTGTTTTCCCGAAATGTGTTACTTCTACGTTAATAAATGGCAGATATGCGTGCTGGAACTTTTGGTTCTGTTCATAGGGATTTTCAAAATATGCGCACATGGTAGTGAGAACTTTTATATCGCAAAGACACCGACATATTAATGCATAGCTCAAGTGGTGTAGCAAGGGGAAACCCGGAGCCTTCGCCGAAGGCGTACGGGAAGGCATTTTACTGGGGGGCGGAAAAAATTTGCCCTAAAAATAACAATTTGCCCTGAAAGTAACTTTTTTAGTTTAATCCTTTTTTAGTTTAATCCGAAAAATCCGAAAAATGGTAGTTAAAAAATATTTGAAGAAAAGTTACCTTGAAACAAACCCGTTTCAGATTTTTAACCAATCGATATTGTGAATGGCAGTATCTAGTCAGCAACATTTCGTTTGCTGACATTACCTAAGACTAGACAAAGATTAAGACTATTCTTAAGGCAAAATTTACACTATAGAAATCTTTTTCCGTAAGCTAATTAGGCTGCTATCGACCACCTTCTTTCCCTGCGTATCTCTGCTCTACACCCTGGCTACCCACATATCAAAGACTATTACCTTTGTTACGCTGCAACATGTTCTAGGCCCTAGCTAGGGTAAGGGTCGGCAACTCATTGTCTATTTGTCTGAATCTGTTTACGTTTAGAGTTAGTGCGTTTTTCGCTTATAACAAGACAGTCATAAATCAACGCAGGGTTGAAAAGTCATCTTTTGAGGATCAGTCAAAGGAAAATTCAATGTGAATATTAAAACGAACGACTTTTTGGGAATATTCTGCAAAATACGTTTTACACCTGCTGCTACATCTTGCTATCAGATACACACGCCCTAAACGCCGATGCACACCTATCTGCGACGCGGCTCTGCTGCTCAGGTGCAGCTGGTGCCGATACCTCGCTGCTGTTAAACTGCATACTGCGTTGAATAGCCTTCACCCCATCCACGCTGCATATGGGCATTACACTCGTAATAGTACTTGCATGACATTGTTATGGTTACACCACAGTCACAAAATGTCCATAAGCTACCACAAAAACGGATTAGTCGGTATTCGCCAATCGGCTGGCAGATGGTTTATTTTTTGTGTGCTTTGTAGTAAGAATATTTTGATGAAACTAGTTGGCTATCAACAGCCTACTTGTCTCTGTGCCAATATGGAATTTGTGGTTGGAACAATTTCGCTTTGATGTGAATTACATTCACTTTCATGCAGCTGTTTCCGTTCATGTGGGGTCAGCACAATTGTGTAGGAAAACGGTGTTTCGTTTCACATGTGCAGTGCTGTAGAAGTCACATAGTTGGCACAGTAGCGGCACACGTGTGTTATTGCATTAACAGTGGCGTTTAGGTGTCTCTAGTGAATATTAACGCTAGTTCATATTTAACGATATTCACAAGCCTATGTTGGGTTTGATAGGGTTAATCAGAACAACTTAATCTTCAAAACAACGAAAAATTATCATGCAGGATAGATATTTATGTTGGCCCCCCTACTTTTTCCCTGGCCCTACAGTGTCCCCCTCACTTTTTAAATTCTAGAATCGCCAATGCCTATGAAGTGGCATGAAAAATGAAATGATGTCAACGTTTTGTGGCTCTTCACCGGTCGTCCTAGATGCTGGAAGACGAAGCAGAACGGCTCTTTCGTTAAAAAAAGTTTCCGACCCCTGGTCTAGGGACTCGTTCGCAGATTGACAAAATGATTAAATGGAAAACCTTATTGCCACTGTCACAGGGCAAATATATCAGCAAACAAAAAAGCAAAACTATCAAGTGGAAACGTTTGACTCAGCAACCTTCCGTACTGGANCTTATATCGCATCAAAAGTCTTTACTAAACTGTTCGGCAGCTGGAACATGTATTATACATGATAGTGTCATACATGTTAAGAAGGTTGAGGATTAAAGTAATCTTTTATGTAAGAAATCGGCAAGTCAGTTAATAAAATTTTGTCTTTTCTTTTACACTACGAACCAACTTTTGTCAGTGGTGCTATAGCCACTGACGCTGTCATGTTTAGAGGCTTTTTGAAATAGAAAAATCTGTTGTCGTTAAACTATATTTGACTTACGGGTTATTTCGACAAAGCTTTGCTGCACCTTTTTCATCTAAAGACGATGTCAAGTTGTGTTTTGACAAGCTTTGTGCTACCACATAACGGCATTTCCGGCCTCTNTTTTGCAGTACCTTCGGTTTAGACATTTTGAGCATGAAAAACTCGTAAAGCAGCATCATAAAAATTTGCCTTTCCTCTATTTTGTGATACTTTTTCATTGAATGGGTAAGCTTTTGTTGCCAACAGGACGCTTGTGATAACCCGGCGACGTGACCAAAAAGTTTTAATGACTTTCATTGTTTCATAAGTAGGCCTACAGCACGTGCACCTCAAGAAAAGATATGTATTCATATCCTGTGCTGCCATAGAAAAAAGCAGTAGTGCAGTAGATTGTGTATTTGCAGTGTGTGAATGCTCTTTTATTCAATCACACAAATAAAACTTGATTGCTGTGGAAATAAAGTCGACGTCATTACAAGCATACAAGAATTTCCAGGTATGAAGAAATGTTGAAATTTTTAAAAAGCCGTAAATGGGATAAATTAGAAAAATGTTTGAAAATCATGCGCTACAAGCAGTGTTCCCGCTAAGGTGCGCAACTGCGCGATTGCGCAGTACCACCAGACAATTTGCGCAGTGAAGTTTCATTCTCGCGCACTTCCAACATTCTAAATTTAATACGACATATACAAATCGCATAGCCTGTTAACGTTGGGAACGCTTCACTGTTTGTGTGTCTGCATGGTTGCGCAATTGCATGCGCTTCGTGCTCAACAAAACAAACATTTGCTCAGTGTAGAATTTTCTTAGAGGGAATACTGGCTACAAGTAAAAATTCAATCAACTTTCTCCGCGAATTTTAAAAATATCTGTTTACTGCGCTACGCTAGTGGTCGAGTGCAAGTAGTATTCTTGCCACAAGCTTTTGCAACAAAGAACAGGCGCCAACTTTGTGCTTGAAGTTTTTCAATAGACGTCGAACGCAATCTCAGCTTTACCTTAAGGTCTAAGTGCAGACTCTGACCTACTCTGAGTTTGCAAAAACTTGCATTAGGTCTGCTTCTTCCATTCACCTGACAAGCAGCTTGTTGCAAAGCTTGACTGAGATCTGAACAACAGCGATGACTTGTAAGCGTGTGGTGACTTTTCTACTGCACCCACGGCTTGAGACGAGGTGACTGTAGATTTGTTCACTCTACTCCTGTTGAATATTTTGTCACAAGCAATGCTGTAACGTAGCCTAAGACAAAAGCAAGTCAATGGAAAGGTGGGAGACAAACAAAACTATGGCAGTTTGTCTATATGCCACAGCGGTAAATTGGCTTCTACATTTCAAAAATAATGTTAGTCTTACGATTAGTGAGAGTTGTTTGAAACTTGCAGGGATAAGACTGACAACGTTTTTTTGGCATGCCACGATAACGTCAGACAAAATCAGAAAGCACAACTTTTTTTAAATTTAAACCGTTGGTAGCGTCTTAAAAAACTTCAAATCTACCGATAGCCATTGAAAGNAGATAAAGAAAGAANACCCTTCATCTAATGAAGATATGTGAACAGAAGTAACTTCGAAGGCATAAGATTTAAGAAAGTTTGTTGCTTCAACCGCCACTTGGGGTGGTGCCCTTCAGGCTTGGTGTTTATTTGAGAAATTCGCTTTCTATATGTACTGGTTGTGTCTGAAGTTTCTATAATCGCATCTATGAAAAGGTCTCCAGATACTTTTACTTACTTTTATCTAAAGCAAGATGTATTAACAGGCTGCAGGCTGTCCTTCAAAGCACACAGACATAATATGGATATTGTACGACTGTCAAATGTAATAATGTCCTGTCGCGTTTCAAGCGAAGTTTCACCCCAACGAAACTATCAGGATTACGTATACCGAGATATGACTTGCGTTGCAGGATGTTATTCTGGGCATTCTGAAAAAAATGCAATTGGCTTAGATCAGCACATCCCAACTAGTGGGCTGCAAAGGTCGTTCAGGAGAGCCGCAACTTTTCGGTATTTGACAGAGTTATTTCTTGAAAGATTGCCGATTTTTTATTGATTAAAGCGGTTTTCCTGAAAATTAGCCGAATTTCTATCGATTAGATGGGTTACTCTCCTGTCAAGCCTCAACTTGATCTTATCATATCTAATAAGTAAGTTCAAGTTTCCCATAATACTAAATTACATGTGTTGGTAATGTTTTTTCCTCATATCTCAAATTTTTTCGTTGTCGTTTCACCGAAATATCTCAGATGGGCCCCACAAAAATTGTCAGTGAAAGAAGATCGCAAGCTGAAAAAGATTGCGAGGCACTGAGCTAGATGTTTGTAATGCTTCTAGTCTAGATCCTCGCCCTGATTTTACTCATGGCCATGGTATCTTGTTGCGCTTACCGGTTCGAACAGTTGAAATACACTACTTGTCTGTATTTATGTACTCAGGCCACAGATGTGAATAGTGCATCAATGAAGATATCAAGCGTTTTAAGACTCTGCCAAACGGTGTAAGGTTTTAGTTGCTAATTTTCATAAATCCAATGTATGATTTTTTACAGAAATCTAACATTTTTTGTTTTGAGATATTTTTAAACTCGTTACGTACATCGCAAATGAAAGATATTTGTGCTCTTTTCAATTGCTAGTTTTCTTTCGACTATTTGATTTATAACATTATAAGCTAGCACACTCGTTTCTCGAAAAGCTCCTTTGACAATAGGCCAAAGCTCAANTTGTGCTTTTTGCCTTGAGAGAACTGGGACAAAACTGTGGTGTGTGGGTCTACCAAGTGGAAGCAAAAAATCCAAGTCACCCATATAGAGGGTGGACTATTCAAGAGCTCTTAAAATATAATTTCAACCACATATTTGTAGCTATCTTTCCTTGTTCAAGAAATTGTCAGAACACTCGTGTAGCTGCATGAGTTATTAAGAGGTGTTCTTAATTTGATTTCAGTGGCGTACGCAGAAAATTTTCATGGGGTGGGTTCATTCAGTGGCATATGGTGGTCATTTGTTTGTGGTGTGCGGTCTTTGTGACGTCACAATTTGACATCATTCATGTTTCCAAACCAACGTTTTGCCGAAGTTTGTTGGCATAATATGCATATTCTTCTATACGCACTCCCCCTTTTTTTATGTGTCATTGCACTGAATATAAACTATCAGCGCTCCAAGTCAGGATATCGGAGGAAAATAAACTCAGTGTTGCGACACAGGAGTTCATAACTGCCACATTTTGGCTGCGTGTTTAAAAGTGGAGTAAAGCACACTCATCATTGCGTCAGAGCGATTGACAACTGCAAAATGAGGCTGCGCTGATGTTTCCTCGAATACGAGCAGTCGAGCATAGGTGTGCGGCTGGACTGGCTGGCACACACCCCGGCTTGCAAGATCGAATCTTGCTGAACTACACAACAGGGTTGCCAACCTGTTTTCACAAAAAAAGCCAGACCTTGTCCCAAAAAAGCCAGAAAAACCCAGATAGCAGTTTTGAGGCATACACACATAAAACATGCACAACCAAACACAAAATAGACATTAAAACTCGTCAAAAACATCGATATAACACAAGTCCAATCTTTAGAAGCATATTCTTTCCCCATAATTACACTGTTGTGCATTTGTTTTTTATCAATAATATCGATCATTTCTTGGGCATCAGTAAATTTTTTGCAATATTCTTGTGCAGAATATTACCTGCATGGTATTAGACTTTCGTCGCAAGAGATTTGTAATGAATATGCAGCTAAGACAATGTTTTGCCACAGCCAAGCCTATCCGACTGAACATTTTTTTATTTCCAAAAAATTCCAGAAAATCTGGCATCAAAAAAAACAAATTGGCAACGCTGCTACACAAGAATTGAGAATGCGCATAAAGTACGCAAGAAAACTTTCCATTTTTTGTTATGTATACCAGTCCAGAAAACTTAGTTTNCCTTTTCCCCTGCTGAGACATTATGAAATGCCTGAATGCTTCTATGTTAACAACTGCGGCTTTTGAGCTCGTGTAACAGTTCTATCATGCTACAGAATTTGGTAATGCAGCCAGTGCGGTCAGCGCATGGCTGATCATCCAAAGCAGACAAAATAAAGACAATTATTTCGGATAAAGTGAACTATCGCCGAACACAATCTTTAAACATGCGTAGTGGACGAAAGGTCTGCAAAAGTGGTGAGATGGTTTTTGGACGCAGACGATAACCCTGATTCCCACCAAAACCTAGTTATTACCTTTTGGCCCATTTACAATGTTCCTTGAAATTTGCATGAAAAAGTGAACTATCGCCGAACACAATCTTAAGCATGCGTAGTGGACGAAAGGTCTGCAAAAGTGGTGAGATGGTTTCTTGACGCAGACGATAACCCTGATTCCCACCAAAACCTAGTTATTACCTTTTGGCCCATTTACAATGTTCCTTGAAATTTGCATGCAAATTTATTCCGTGGTATTTGCATTAAGTCGACAAATTAACAAGCAAAAAGTATGCGAA
>JGI24021J15306_10003752_pt1 | contig 17313 bp, 8 predicted proteins | sample Ectturendosymbi1_FD_15306 | JGI IMG/M metagenome (IMG submission 15306) | reverse complement strand
TACTGTGTAAGTTGTCGTAATACTAATATACCTGGATATTGCTGCCAACGAAGCGTTCTTTTGTGATTGTTACTGTAACATGGGGAATTGTCTATGTAGTGTAGAAAGGATAAAGCGTTTTCAGAACCTCCATTTGCATTGCATCGTCAGCAATGTTACCTCTAAGGTGAGCAAATATTCAGGACCACCAGAACTGTTGCGCAGTGAAATCTCATTCTCGCGCACTTGCAACATTCCAAAGTAGTGGAAACTCCACCGAAAACAAGGATCTACTTGAATGAAATGTGTAGTTTGTTCGTATTTTGATAAGATTGCATATTTATTGTAGAATCCACAAAGTTTGTAATTCATTGAAAACTCCACTTACTCAGCCTGAAATAATCACGCTCACTGAAACAAACATTTGCTCTGTGTAAAATTATCTTAGAGAGAACACTGATCGTCAGCAATTTGAAAATGATAAACAAAATGTTGACCATTCCCCCATGGAAAAATATCTGCGGACGCCCATGAATGATCGTGCTCTCTCGCTTTCGTTTTTTCGTGCTTTCACTCATTACGAATGTTTGCTTCTTTGATAGATCAAAAATAATCTGGTTGGCTGAACCAGGATCTATCAAAGATTTAGGAAAGTTATGAATTTTTTATTCACACCGTGTTCCCAAATACCCCGTTGTGGGTTATGTAAAAAGATGCCCTTCTTATCTTCACAGCAGACAGCAGCATACTCAATACGACAACTGGCAACATCTACTCAACTCAGCAGATATTGAAATCGTCAGTTTAGTTTTTTATACAGAGCGATTGTAATTCTTAGTTTACCAACGGCAAAATATTCAAAATATCTCACAAAATTTCACATTTTACAACTTCGCAAAATACAACTGCATTCACCATTGCAAACTATGCATTTTAACAGAATCGCAGTTGCCAATTTACTGTACTGAAGCTTACTCTTGCCTTTACCTTAGTCGTAAACATAAAACAAATGGTAGAACGGCAATACTCTTACTTAAATGACTTCCTATATTGGTTTACGGAGCCGTCGTGACAGCTTTCTCTTGCCTCGAACAGCTTGTTGATTTTAAAAGTGATGTCTCCAGCTAGCCCCTCTCTTTAACCGAAGTACCAGAGCATAGACCAGCGCAACAGACATTTTTGTAATTGTGTGTCAGTGAGGTGTTGTGTGTTTGAGAGCCTCGCAAACTCTGAATTTTTGTAAAATTTCACCGCTTTTTATAGCTTCGCTGAGCTTTCAATTGTTTATGCTCTTCACCTGGTTACCAGTTTCTGATTGGTCAACAGCGTTTTGACGCACATTGCTGTTACGTCAATTTAGGTATCCTTATGCTCCACCTTTGGAGGGAGCGTTTTCATCTCTGACATCATCTTTTTATCTTTGTATGCTCCAACTTTGGGTGGAGTAATGTCATTAGTATCTCTCTTTATGTTTCCCACCAATGAGACACAATCTCCTACTAATACAATACGGTTTTACTTGCAACATCTTTATGTTGTTAATAAATGCTTCAGTATAGTTAAATGCGGCCTAATGTTTACGCAATATTGAATATTTTTCAATCATTCATTTCTAACACAAAAGTACAACAATCACATTTACAGCCATTTGGTAATTCCAACTGAATTGCTTCATTTACTAAATCACCGATTTTTCTTTGTAACATATCATCATTAAAACTATTTAGAGCAGGGGTCTCAAACTCAAATTGCTCCGAGGGTCAAATCAGGATTTACGAAGCAACCCGCGAGCCGCATTATGACTATTCGCAGTACCCGAGGGATACTTTATGACGCTTACGCAACAATGGCGGCAGCTGAACCTTACTAGAAACAGCTTTTACATCTTATTTCCTGCGAAAGGTATCAAGGTATCATGAGTTATAGGCAAATCATGTCCAGCCGTCTCCACGTTCGTTTAAAAGGAACTTGTTCACTCGGCAGCTGAGCAATTTGTGAGTGCTATAACTCATGACACCTACAGCAGCATCAAGACTAACCCTATCCCAAACAACATCGCGGGCCGCACAAAACGCCTTTGCGGGCCACATGCGGCCCGCGGGCCGCGTGTTTGAGACCCCTGGTCTAAAGCAACATCCCTTGATATTGCGAATGCGAGTGTGATGACTTCAGTAACCTACTGTTGAGTAAAACACTACTGCCATCACCTATACCATCGGTTGCCAAAAGGGGGTTTCCGGACCCCTGGGAGTCCGAAACAAGATTTTCTGGGGTCCGACATGAGATTTTTGGGGGTGAGACTTTGTATGTTCCTGGATATACTGGATTTACCAAAAGCGCGGTTCAAACTCAGGTGCTAAAATGATAAAATATAGTGCATTAGAAATTTGGTCAAAAATTCCTCGGGAGATAAAAAATAAAACGTATTTGGTACTATTTCTGACAGAGTATAAGAAATATGTACTACTCAGCTGCTAGAACCATACTTTGTGTTCTTATTTATTGTTGTACATAAACCTAGTGGATTGATTTAATTACGTATCGCTGTTACAGTGGAAAGTGTCCAGTCACGAAGTATCTCTGTTATGTATTACGTCCTTAGGCTTTGTTGCGCTCACAGAAAATAGTAGCATCAAACCAGTGTATGAAGTTGTAGGATGCCTGGTATATTGATACAAAACAAATGTATTTCCGTTCCCATGCATGCATTGACGAGTTCTTTTCCGCAAAGCATGATTGCGCGACTGGTTCTCAACCTGCTTAAATCTCGTGACACTGTTGCGGTGCTGCAGCGGTCTATAGCTTTTGACGCATTTCCTCTTTGGCATTCACGAATGTTTTTCAATGTATAAAAACAGTAAATGTTTAATGTGACAAATTGAAACCGTTTTCTTCTGGTGGCTGGTCCTTGCCTGCAACGCATTTCACTTCAATTTACCATATAACCGCTTTGCACATACCATATAACCGCTTTGCACAACCACTTTGCACATAGCGATGCATGTTTAAAGTCTAGCGTTTTGCGTGTGGGAGGGAAGACGTTACACAATATACTGTTTTCAAAATAGTCGTATTTTAAGCTTGCAAGTGCTATTACCCAAAAGAACATTATCCAGCCCAATCATTCCAGCTAACGTTAATAAATTAACAATTTATATTGCTAAATGCATGCATTGCTATTTATGCTTCACGCTTCGGTTACCACGCTGCAGATGGTGACGAAGCGATTGTCAGCGCATTGTGACGTTTAAATGTTATGGCGCAATTATGGCGAGATTGTTCTTTGATGCAACAGAAATAAAAAGTTTATGGTGTTCAACCTTGCAAAGTTACCAGAGATTGAGTATAAAAACCCCGTCTATCTTAGTGTCTTTTATAACATATTTGGGCGATGGTGTATTTCCTCTCAACTTCATTTGAAAAACAATTATCAGAACCGTTTGAACCCCTCGAACTATTTGTACGTGGCACTGAGTAATTGTGTGCCAAGGTCTGACCGGATAGCTTCAGAGAAGCAGCAACAAAAGGTCACTATGTTTGTTTCTAATGAGCAGTAAAGTATGAAGGTTAAAAAGTACGACTGAGTGTTTTCAGTTGTGTTGTTAGTAGGTCTATATAATGCGAGAAGTAATTTAAAAAATCAAGATTCTGCAAAGTCGGACTGTTTTTGTGACTTTCACGCTTTTTCAAAACAACGATAGGGTGCGAACGCTACTTTATTTTTATGAAAGAGGTGCCAGTTTCAAAAAAGGTTGGAAACGCATGACTTTATACCAGGGCTGCACAACCTTTTCGCTATTGCCGGCCGCATTACCTTTACTTTTATGAATTACGGCCGCCAGTGAGTTCAGGATGTTTTGTATTTTGCATTGCTTCTGTTCTGCTTTCACACACTGAGCCTACCCTGGTTCCACACGTTTGTTTGGCCTACTTTCTACTAATACTGTATACTCATACAGCAGACAAAGAGTTTTTAATAATGCACCATCACCATAACATGCGTATTTTAAATTACATAATCATGTGCACGGCCGCATCAATTTTATCGAAGGCAGCAGGTTGTGCACCTCTGCTTTATATTGTACCGCACTGGGCAAAGCGCTAAAAGCACCAAGTGTTTCTCCGGGGAATCCCCAGACATGGATGACAAGGCATCCCATTGCGAAACAAGTCGTGGTGCAATCAGGTGTAGATCTAGGAAAAGAACCAACCGTACTTTTTAGCGGGGAAAAATTATGTGGCATTCTTATAAATTTTTACTCAAGCAAAGCTAGCCTATTCTTTTTATTTGGAGGTGAGGTGCAATGTTAGCTGAAGAAAAATATGCGGTTATAAATCAATACAGGTTTTGCTTTTGGCACTGTTCACATGCAACACAGTGGTGGTCAGTAACAAAGCAGTTCTACGTCAACGTCAGTAGATTTCTTCTGCTTCGGTTCTAGGTTGAGCGGTTTTATTTGTATATAAGTTTATTTTTACTGGAATAGGAGCAACAACACTTTTATATGAACAACTTGTGTGGTCACCCGCACCACCATTAGTGCAATGCCATTAGCGGTATAAGAATGTGTGACTAAAAGATAACAAAAAACTGGACTTCTAACTAGATTGCAATACATGATAAGATCAAAAATGTGATGCTTTTTCAGTTAGTTTCAATTGAAGCTTAGGCAGTGGCCAGGATCAATTACTAAGTTTTGTTCAGGGCAAAATGACCACACGAATAAGATGTTGTAGGTCCTGAACAGAATTTAGGTAGAAATCAAGGTACGTCACGAAGTTTTCTTGTTACTTTTTATAGAAAGTGTGTTGCTGCGGAGGCTGATGATGTTCAGGATATTTGCAAATAAGTATGGCAAAGGATGCAGTTAAGAGAAGATTGTTTGCGCTGAAACAAAAATGGTTCTCCTCGAAAATTGTGAAAAAGTAAGGTTTACACCTAACTCAAATAAATGCCAAAAATTTTCAACGCATTTCCCGCAGCTATTTGGGCACAAAGGGCATACTCAGGGATGTAAACAATGGTTTGCGATGCTGAGTCAAAGAGTGATGAAACAGTCATTTTTTGTCAGATTTCGTGACTTTCTACATGCTGGTGATTCTCATACGTTGATCAACCAACCCATCCACTTGTTTCTAGTCGTATTCATTTTCTACGTACACAGTAACAACTACATTCCTAGAATCGATTTTGCAGCAGCAATTACATTCCTAGATTCAAACTATATGTACAGCATGGAAAGTTAAGAGCAAGAATGGCATGGATATATTATCGGTGTTTCATATGCATGGAATCACGATAAACCTTGAAATATTGCATTTTTTTCTTTATCACTCATTGCGACATTTATAGCTAAAAACAATATTTTATGCCATGAATTTATCTTGTTTACAAATATAGGTCTTAAAATAACATATAAGAGCTCAGTGGTATTAGCTGTTTGGTGTGCAATCTAGTTTGAAATATCTTTAGGATGTGTTAACTTCCCACTTTCGAAAGATAATCTTTACTTTTGAAATTAGTACCTACCTATACATAGCTGTCGAAGCTCTGGCCTGTACTACAAATGCAATTTTTTGCCGGAGCTAAAAAAACATAAAGAACGGGAGGCTTGCTGCAGGACACTGGTTTACTTATTGCGTTATTTTTCATCCAACGTCTTCAATAACATTATGAAGCAACTTTCTATGACTACAACCTCGTCCTTTCCGCGATCCAAACCGATCGGCAGTATTTGCACATTTATTTTGTATGTAAAAGCAGAAGCTCTCAGTCCGTGTTGTGCGTATCACTAGAGGGACGTGACAGTCCAACATGTAACCAGCGCACGCGTACTTACAAGTTCATAAATCTAAATTTTGTTTAATTTTTTTAGAAACCAGTTCTCTTGGCTCACAGTTATTTTGTTTTGAAAAGCTAGAAGTAAGAGCAATTCGGCAAAGTTTTTAGTGCAGATTTCTTAATCTTTTCCAAACCTAACACCCAAGTTAGTTTTGTATGTAGATATCAGACAAGCAAGAATGAAATGTGTTTTTCATAGTTGATATGTGGATTAATTCAAAATGTTTTAATAGATTTCTTAATTCAAGAAGCAAAATTAGCAACCGTCTAATCAAGTAAACTGTCTAGCTTTCAATTTGTTTGAATCACGAATGCGACAAAAAACAAACTTTGCTTCTTATTATAACATGATAGCCATATATGTGATATGAACACGTTCTTTGCCACTTAAATTGATATCACAAAAAACAAGATTTGAAGTACATTTGTGAAAACAATGGAAGAATTTATTTGTTTGCAGTTCCAACATTTTAGTTGAATGTCATAAACGATGAAAACACTGCAAGCCTTGTGCCAACATTAAACAAACGCAACTAATAAGTTGTCCCAACAAAAGGTATCATCATACTACCAGTGCAAATATCTTATTGGATTCACATAAGAAGGCTACACGAAAATATCTAAAAGCAGTCTACGTTCGGTTTGATGCCTCAACAGAGGTGTTTCCGACTAATGACAAAGCAACTCCGTTTTAGCGGTTCACTGAGTGAACTAAAATTTTGACCAATAAAGGTTTTTCTAGATAGAACCAAGTGCGCAGCAACATTACAGCGCCAACAGAAAGCTGGAACTACTGAGGTTGAGTCAGCAGAAAGGAGAATAAAAAGAGCCTTTCATCAGTTATTTTGCATAGTTGTATACACCAGATCATTCTGAAGGTAGAACTTAGTGAAACGACAAACAAACTGACGGTATGGCTTACGCAACCAACCACACTAAGCCAAAATTTTGCAGCAACATTCCAATTCTTCAGTAAGGTTTTCTTGCAGCTATCTTGGTTTCCATCCATTTTGGTTTTGACAGACGTCGTGAAGTGTTTCAGGCATATCATTTGGTAAATCTCTGTGAATTGTAAGTTGCAATAAAACAACAAATATAACCGCATCGAAATTTACCACGTTCGTTGATAATGGTTAATTTAACTAGTTAGTGCACCATTAAACCATTAATCACAGCAGAGTTCCTTTTTGAAATACAATGGCAAACGCCCCAATTTTGCAAAACGTTTGAATATGGATAAAATTTTTGTTATGGTTAATTGGTTGCAATTTCCTAATTTTCTATATAAAGATAAGTTCAATTTAATTCAAGTTAGAGAGGAGCGAACAAATCATGTTTTAATTATATCTCAGTTTCAACGGCTTAAACATCTGATTTTCTAACGTAAGAAAGAAGTGGAGTTTGTACAAACTGTGTGAATTTACATAAACATTTACGTACTGTAAGTTGCAGCAAGAGCGCGAAGAAGCAAGATATTTAAATACTGAACATTTCCGTAGGTTTCATTTTTTTAATTATCACCACATTTAATCACATTTTTTATTAACACAATATTTAAAATTCATGCAAATCTCATCTCAGTTTTTCGGATTGGATTTGTTTTGAAGGTTGTGATTTTGTACTGAGTTTAGTCGGTGGTCAACATCTTGACGTGGAAAGTGGAAGGTTGCTTTCTAGAAATGGGAAAAGTTCTACGAACTGCGAGTGATCCACCTGGGCAAAGAAGTGTGTACGTAAACCCAGGTACTTTATTGGTCTTGCAGTATAACGATGCTTTAAATCCATGGTTCTCAAACTGTGCGTCAGCACGACGCCCTGGTGCGTCGTTTTAATTTCCAAGGGCGTCGCACAGAAGTAAATTCAGTGCAGTTTTATTCATTGAGTTGCTGTAATAAAAGTAAAATTCAGTGCATTCATATAACTTTACGGAAGAACAGTTATTGCATAAGCGATTATACTGATAGTAGATAGCCTATAACTGTCGCTATCGTTTACTAATAAAACGCATTGCACAAATATTTACTTTGTATCAGACAAATGAAGGCTACAGTAGTCAGTTATAAAGTGGATGTAAACCGGAAAATAATATTGCAACCTAAGCGTAAATCCGCGATTGAAAATGACAGGCCTAAAAAATCTTGCTAGTGTAACGACAATGATTTGGGGTCTGTGTTTATCTTGTAGAATGGAGAGATGAAATTTGTTAAGCTGACTTTTACGCTGTATTTTCTGTCTGTAAATGTTGAAGATCTTTTATCATTGACAAAATAGGGAGAGGTATTTGTGCATGAACTTCAAAAAACCGATAAAAGTGACCCTAACAACGCATCTTCGGCGTTAAAGGAAAAGTGTTTAAGATGAAGATCGAATCCAGCGCACATACCTTAGCTTAGGCAAATACGAAAAACTTGTCATGTAAACTGTGCCACGTTTCATTTATTTGGAAGTTCTGTGAGTACTACACATCATATCATCATTATATTGGCTGTTTATGGTAGATAGTTATTGTATCCATCTTAAGTCGGAGTATCGTAAACCAGAACAAAATTCATCTGTAAAAAGTACAGATGACCTTTCTTAAATATCTTTTGTTAAACAGGAAACTGGGAGATAGAAGCTCATCGACTTGCAACTTTCGATAAGTTTCCTGATGCAGCCAGGAAAAATATAAGGGAATTTTCAAAATCAGGATTTTACTACACTGGATTCAAAGATCGTGTAAAATGTCATGGGTTAGTATTGTTATTCATTTTTTATTCACTCTAACAATTTTCCGAAAACAAATGTCCCAATTATAACATCTAGCTGTGGAGTTTGTGTGGAGCAATGGCTGGATAGTGATGATCCAGCCCAACCTCATTGGCACGATCAAGATTGTCCATTTCGTCAAAGAGTTTCAGGTAAGTTCGTGATGATCAATTGCATTGCTCATTTCGGATAGAAAAATAATACTTGATGCAAGACATAAGCCAAATACGGACAGAAAGCAATGCATGAAAACGATGAAATATAGTCGACCAACTTAAAATTACTCACTGTAAACGATAAATATTTGGTTTTCTGTGACTGAAAAAAATTTATTATCTTGACCACAGTTTTCACCACGAGTAATTTTGTACCGCAACGCAATACTTTAATGAGGACCAAGATACCTGATGCTAAAACCAAGACCTAAACCTCTTAGTGAAAGGATTTTTTCAGTTTAAAATTGTCTATCAAAAAAACGCTGAGATAGCAAGAACTTTTCAAAGTTGAAAAGATTAACATTTCACCTGTACTTATAACACTTTAACGAAAGAGATAGAAAACAGTGGAAACAGGTTTCAACAACTGTCTCCAGATCAGTATCGGACACATCGCACTTGAGTACCGAATTGCAGCTTTTAATGTTGTTTCAACTTCCTTCGATTTGGTATGCAACGATAATTTATCCCCAACACCTTGTTACTTTAACGTATTTACAGTCAAACCAACAACATATTTGTGTTTCAGTGTTTGCGGGGTTGTTTTCTAAAAATCAAGTTTTTTGCGTCGGCATTGTTGGCAGCTGGAATTAGGATGAACCGTCCATGCGATAGTTTTCATTGCGTTGCCACAACTGCGGACACATACTCGCTTGCTTCTCAATGTCCCATTTTGATTTAACAATTTTCAATGTCAAAGCTATTTTCAAATAGCATTGGTTAAAAAACAATATTTATCTGAATGAAACGGCATTTCGTGCCTGTCTTAATATTATGATGACCTACCAAATTCAAACACTTACCATTTACATTGGTATTTGAACAAAAAAGAGCATTAAGTTACTTGGTTAAAAAATAATGTATGCTTTCAACCCAAAATGCTATATTTTTTCGTGAAACGCTGTGATTATCAATGCATTAAAAAGTGTTTTCTAGGCATTTTTGAAAATTTGAAGTGCTAAGAAATAGAAAGAAAAGTATATATAATATATATAAATGCTCTGTGTAGTCCAAATCCAGATGTCAATGTCACATAATTTTTAAAAAATTTGTGCAAAACCTAATAAGCATGATTGCTTTCTTTATTTATGTTGAAATTGAAGTTCCAATTCTAAAGACTGAATACATGGCTTCCCCATGTTGAATCGTTAAAGGTAAACAACTTCCCATACCATAGAACAGCATGTTTGATTCTTGCTTCAGAAAAGTTGGACCTTTGAAAAATCGGCTGCGGTAATTGATCTGCATGTAACAAAAAATGAAATTCCTCAACACTTTTGCAAAAGTTGTAGATGACATATCATGCAATTGTGTGCATTACCACATAAGCCTTCTTGTGTTTATTCTAAAATTTTCAATGACCCAATTCTTTTCACAGGTTTGGCACATGCTTCAGTTGGCCAGCCATCAAACGTTTCCCAACAATTGACACCATCAACCAGTAGACAATCTTCCAGCATATCACGGACAAGGCATTTTGATGAGTCTCAACTTTCTGTCTCAGACCCGATAGCCTTGCACGACTCGAATGTATCGAATAGGGAAGCAACGTTTCCTTGCAACAATCCAGTCAATCCTCATATGAGTGAAGAAAATGCTCGTCTGCAAACTTTCCGTGACAGGATCGACCACTGGCCATCTCATCGCATTCGAGCGACTCCTCAAGAGATCGCACATGCTGGATTGTATTATCTTGGTAAGGAACAGAAAGTTGGTTACGCCCAAGAAACATAACTATGGATGTTTAAAAAGTAAATCAGGAAAAACAAGAGAAATGCATGAAATTTACAATATACATAGCAGTTGCACTTCTGGAACTTAAAATTCTGCTATAAAAATTTTCTCGTTTTTTTTGAAGAAATTGTTCTTTATTAGGTCAAGGAGACCGGGTCAAATGCTGGTATTGCAATGGAGGGTTGCAAAACTGGGAAATATTTGACAATCCTTGGTTTGAACATGCAAAGTGGTTTCCAATGTACGTATATTCGTAAAACATGTGTAAAATTGTTCCAGGTATTTTTGGTTATGTGTTTCAAATACGATTTTCGTAAATTTTTCAGTGTAAATGACTGCATTTTTAAGTATGAAAAAATTATGGCCCCACCGTGTACTGCATCTCTCCCCCAAAGATGAAAACCTGCTGAAACATCTGACTCAAAACAAGCAACTTCATTTTAAGGACGAGAACCTGGATCAGTTGCAGATTACACAATGCCTGATGTCTTTCACAAATGCTTGTGGCATAACTGCTGAAAAAACAAACAAAGATGAAATCTCTCGCAAACCTATTACGCAGCGAAAATGTCATAAATCCTTTAAATTTATCAAGCACAAAGCAACTGAAATGCAAAATGTAAAAATAGTTTTGAAAGAAGCAAAAACTTATGACGTTGCGCAGCAATGTACTTTAAGTGACAAGTTGCATGCAATTGTCTTTGACGCTGTTGCTGTGAAAATAACATTTTCTCCAAGAGAGTATGGATATGGTATCATGTAAGGAATCGGAGAAATGGGGATACTAAGTTGTTACCGAAAATCATAAAACTGTTTTACACGATTGCAGCGCACTTCCAAAGCGTGGGTTTCGGATAGACAACTGCCTGTCTGGTGTTTTAATTGTTTGAATCAGCGAAACTGTTCTCGGTGTTGTTAGAGTAATTACATTAATATGATAAACACTGCCTACAGGACAAGATGTATTGCCACAAAATATCTGCAAGGCGGTAAACGCTGACGTTCAGTTTTGTATGTCAGGAGACAACGTATAAAAAGTCAAAGCACGTTTTGAACGTCACAATTTTTGAAAACAAAAACTCACATTTTTCATCGAAAGGTTTGTCTCAACATGTTGTTTAGATTAGCGTTAAAAATGACAAAAAATGTTCTCTTTCTCAATGTTTTACGGGAAGCGTTGCCACATGTAAGCGAAAGCGTAAGGAAGGAAAGAATTTGCTCTCTCCTCATTAAAAAGCAGTGAAAATCGGGAAAGTTCCAGTAGAATGTCAAGTGGAATTTGTGTGAAACCTTGTTAAATTGTTCCCTCAAGTATCACTGTTGAAATATCGAAACAATATTCAAAAGCCCTTGAAAAAGTTTGATCTGTTTCTAATCGTTCGGAGATTTTTTCTAAAAAGTAGGAATACCTGAGAATTTGGGCAGAGGTGCTATTGCGAATGATTTTTTCTTCCAAACTTTTGACTGTCAAATTTTACTCGAAGCGTGCTTCGAGGGCAAACTATTTTTCTCTCTCAAATAGCTCCCTTTCTTACAGCTTTCGGAAAATTTGCTCTCTGCTCTACAACATAAGACAGGCTTGACTTAGTCTTTCAAGGATATTGTTGCGGAGTGTATGAACACTGCAAACCGTTTAATCTTTCTTAACCCGGCTTACATTCTATGGATTGTATACTTATGTATCGTTACCGGTTGCTTTTACAACACAGGTGTGAATTTGTACTTCAAAGGAAAGGTTTGGACTACGTGCATCAGATTGTCACTAGATTTCCAAACATAAATCGGCCTGAAATACCCAATCCAGTTCATGTTTTGTTTGGTGCAGATCATCCAACAGCGGCCTTAGTTTTAACAAAGTAAGTGAACTCAAAGCCAGTGCCCTGTCTAAAGTGTTTTGAGTCTGAAATGCATTTTAAACTTGCAACTGATGCAATTTTTCAGCAATATCGAGCATATGACCAGAAGCGATGAAGCACCGAAGGTAGTAGATCCACGCAAACATTTTAAAGAAATAAATGATAAAATTCGACAAGAAATGGCTTCCTCAAAAACAGTGCAGCAAGCAAGAGAAATGGGATTCACCGATCAACTCATTCGATCTGTTTTACGCAGGTAATGGGAATTTTTGGGCAGACTACTGCTTACGAAAAACCTGCTTTTTATTTTCTTTCTACGTTTTCTGAAGTTGTTGAACTGTAAGCTGTTGTAGTATGCCATATGACCAAAGAGTGGTTCAGGATGTACCAAGGCACACGCATTATCACATTATGCCATCATAAAAAGTTAAATCAAAAATACGTGCTTTTTCAAAATCATCACTCAGGATCAATGGCGTAGCAACGGGGGGCACGACCCCTGTCGGCACCTTTTGGGGGGCGGCATTTGCTGAATAAAATTAATTTTTGAAAGGAGTTTAAAAGTTCTAACCAGTGGCGTAGCGAGGCTAAGTGCCGCCCGGGGCCGACCATAAAAGTGCCGCCCTTTCCACCCCTCAAATTTGCTTACAAAAATTTCACATGAGAGAAAATCATTTTTCGTGCTTATTTAAAGATATAAGGATTAATGAATTATCTTGAAAATCACAATCAAACACTCACAAACTGACATGATCCTTGTTTTTCATTGCCGAATATAAGTCTTGCTTTTTCTTCTTGTCGCTACCTTTCTCATAATTAATTTTTCTATTTTTTGCTTTCTTTACATATGCATATACGAACCCGACATGTTTCGTCAAATTTTCTTCCCTGCTGGTTTTTAATCTCCGGTAAGCCCACCTCGTGGCTGTTTAATAGTTTACTTATTCCAGGGGATCAAACGAAAAAATCAAGGGATGTGATGGCGGTATACCTACTTTTCAGATGAAAACATTTATTTTTGCTAAAATTTCGTGTTATATCACCGTCTTTAACTAAAAAAGTATTTACACTGCATATAGCAGGCTATNATAATCTGATAATATGATCTCAGTGATGTAAAAAACGTTTGATTGTTCACCTTACGTTTCAGTAGTAGTTCAATCTTCTTAGAATATATAAAAGGCTTCAAACGCTAACTCTGTTGCGCGGAGCCCTCAAGCTCCGGTTGAGAAGCGCTGGCTTGCAGTCTTCATCGTGATTTGTGGACTTGGTTTAGTTAGATGATGGGTTAGGCCTCTTCCAATGTGCATACTGTTATTCCTTGCCTTTGTTCGTTATCAACAGAACCATCGCCAGAAGGCGTTTAATTGAGAGACTTTACGTTTGTGCAGGGGGGTTGGCATTCTAAAATTTGACAAAAAATCCACTGATTTATATTGTTTCACATTTCGCATTGGGAAGCTTGGGTCTTTGTTTGGGGGGGTGGGCTAAACCCACCAAAGTCCCGTGGCGAATGGACTGGTTACCATCAGACATCTATTTCGAAAACTGTTTTACCAAAGCATGTCAGGTGGGACATAGGCATTTTGGATGCTCAGCAGTGATTACTACGTCTTACGTTCGACGGTAATTGCGTTGAACAACTCTATTCAGCACAGCCATTGCCAAGTTGTACAACCATTTCGATCATCCTGTTTAATAAAACCCTTAACCACAATCATATCCAAGCAACCTTTTCAAAGCTTTTCTTGTTGAAATGAATTTTTCTATGACTGCAAATGTTAAGTATACCGTTGAACAAAGATTTTTACGAAATTCACGCTGCATATCGGCTGGTTCTGACTCACTCTGCTTGCAGTTCTATCCGATGCTCTGAGCTCAAAGTTACCCACGCAAACACACCAACTGCTCTACCGCGCTTCAAGAACGTCATTTTCCGACACCATTACGTCATGCAGAAAAACAGCAGTTGTATTGAAACCGAGCAACGTTACCTTTCATTTATCTTTTGTGTTGGTAGCGAACAAAGGCAAGGAATAGCGCGATGCACGTGTAATTGGAACAAGTCCAACAGCTAGACCAAGGGTGTAGGTTGCAATGAGGGCTGCAAGTCAAACGTTTCTCAACCAGAGCCACTTTTAAGCCTATATGACCTATTTTAACAACATGGATCCCCGCACCTATCGAGGGCCCAGCGCAAATGCTGACAGAGTTAACGTTTGAAGCCTGTTGTATTTTCTAAGAGAATTAAATCACTACTGAAACGTGAAATGAACAATGAAACGTTCTTTACATCACTGAGATTCTATTATCAGATTTATTATTACAGCATGCTATATTCAGCACATATACTTTTTGAGTTAAAGACAGGGATACTACACGAAATATTAACGCACATAAATTTTAACATCTGCAAAGTAGGTATGCCGCCATTGCATCCCTTATTTTTTTCATTTGATCCTCTGGAATGAGTAAACTATTGAAAATTCATGTGCCGGAGATTAAAATCAACAGGGAAGAAAATTCAAACATGTCCGGTCTGTACATGCATATGCAAAGATAGCAAAAAATAGAAAAGGTAATGACAAAGGTGACGACAAGCAGAAAAAGTAAGACTCATAATCGACAATGAAACTCAAGACCCATTTCAGTTTGTGAGTGTTTGATTGTGATCTTCAAGATGCTTTGTTCATCCTTAGATCTTGCATGCAAATTTGAAGGGTGGAAAGGGCGGCACTTATATGGTCGGCCCCGGGCGGCACTTGGCCTTGCTACGCCGCTGCACAATTCAAGTAAACGAATTTTAACCATAAACTTCTAAGCGTTTTCGCGCAGTAATACGGTTCGAAACCCTACCTTGCCGAGGCTTGGTGGCTTTTATTTCTGCTTACGGCCTACATAAGTTAATAAATTTTCTAAATATACGATTACGGGAGATCTGAAAATATAGCCTGAACAGCATGGAATGCAGTTTATTTTGCATCTAGGCGATTCGAATTGCAAAACAACGGTTTTGATACTTTGCAATCGATGATCGAAGAGTTACTCACTTCCAACCTAGATGAGGAGGATCAGAGCAACGATTACTATGACCGTGAAGATGCCCCCTCAGGCGAACTGGAAAGAATGAATTCAATTGCATGCTCGTCTGCTGTTGATGACATCAAAAATACCCTGCAAGAAATTGAACATTTGCGAAAGTGTAGGATTTGTACCAAAAATTCGTCAAATATCGTTCTGTTACCTTGCGGTCATATTGCAAGTTGTGAATCATGTGTAAATGGCTTGAAAGCATGTCCGATATGCAAGCTTTCCACGCAAAACTGGGTAAAGTCCTACTCAGTGTAAACTGTGCAGAGTGTTATCTCATACAGTGCTGAACACTGCTCGAATGATTAATAGCTGAAGGTGGGATTCTGATCACTTACAGGTGGTTGGGACAACCTTCATACATGTTCATTATAAAGTTATGAAGTTTCTGTAAGCTCATGCTCTTCCTCATTTTGTTTTGTTTTCTTCCTTCTTTTACCAGCAGATTGTATATTGCATTCTATTAAAATAATCTTTATAACAATTTTTGTTTTTTTCCTTCCATTAATATTGTGCTGTTTCTGTTGATGGGCCATAAATGGATCCCCAAAGCTTGATACCCATTATTAGCGTTTGAATTAAAGTGCTTTTAACTTAAGACAGTAGGTGAGGCTCAATTCATGAACCGGTTGCGCAATACCCATCCGCAGCCACCAATCACTCAACGCACTATAGCAATTTTAAATAAACCTAGAGGAACATAGAAAAGCAACCGCACAAACGGCTCAACTGCCACGTTTTTTCTGGCAGTTTATTTTCAATTAATGAGACGCACAGGGATTGCTACCGAACGTTTGCAACAGTGAAATGGCCACCACGCAAGCAGCTACTGGGCAACAATAAGACTGGTGGTGACGGTGGCCAGTTACGGCCAAAATTACTGTAAAGCTAAATTTCACTATTAAATCTTCAAACGTTTCCAACAGATGAGTGCAGTATTCCAAAGCCATCGCAGTCATTTCCCAACTTAATTCGAAAGCATATAGGCTACCTGGCTGCGAATAATGACAACATTTCATAACACAAATAAAAGCTCTTGGTTTTCTGTAAGCTTTCGAGGAATCAGCCGACTGGACACTGCTTTCACCTTTTTGCGATGATCCAAACTCGCACGTATCTGTATTCAAGTAACTTCATTCCGCAGGTGAAACAAGCAAGGAATCAATCGAAAATTTTTAATAGGAAGTCGATTTCACGTAACACTACGCATCGTCAGTCCTTGTATCTTATTAAAATAGAATCTTTGGAAAATATTCAACCTTCATTAAAATTTTTTTTATATTCTGTAATATATGAATAGGAGCTTAAGATGCCTGCTTATTTAAGTGAAATAGACACTCAGTAAACACCAAAGCGTCTGATTCATTGCTGCCGAAGGATTCCTTCTGAAAAAAAATCTTATTCCGATTGCACAATTTTTGGCCAAAACTATCTCTTGTTTCAAGCATCGAAAATTTGCGATTGATTTCATGCATCTTAAGTTTAGCGTTGCAAAATGTTTTGCGGCCGGTGTCATGAAGGCTAAGGTTTTGGTCTTATAATTAATAATCATACTGTTCAGTGTTACATCGAACCTAATCGTCCTAAAAGTTGCACAAAGTTATGAGCAATTGCACATCACAGTAGTTTTGTGAAAATGTTGCAATGAATAATTCAGGTCTGATGAATTTGTCTGAATTTAGCATAAGTGTTTTTATCCAAGTCATCTGCCTCAGTGTACGCATTAATCAATCTCCAAGCTGAATCCAAACTGTGGAAATATTTTGATGTGTGCGTTTTGCATATTGTGTTTACTCGAGCTTACCTTACAAAACGGAATAAAATCACCATTAATTTCTTTTGTATGTTT
>JGI24021J15306_10003751_pt1 | contig 17313 bp, 10 predicted proteins | sample Ectturendosymbi1_FD_15306 | JGI IMG/M metagenome (IMG submission 15306) | reverse complement strand
TTCTATTTGAATAAGGACTGAAGATGTGTCGAACACGAAACTAGTTTCCTTGTGCAAATAAATTATTGCGACTGATTCGCTTGATGTATGGTCACTGTGGTGGAAATACAACCAATACTCTTCCAATCGCTTTGAATTAAAAGGGCACAAGATATTTTTAGGCTGTTTGTGAGTGTGAGAGCACTACTACTGTAATGAAGTAACCTTGTGAAGGTGTTAATTTTAGTGAAATGTTTTTCAGCCATCAAATGACAGAAATTAGGAAAGATGTAGTTGCAGTCGTGACGTAAAGGCAATAAAATGCAAAAAGTTTTTTTTTCTGAAAAGCTAAAAGATATGAAATAGTTAAGATGAGAAGTCTCGAAAGGCTTTGGTAACTCCACCATTGAAGACTGGGGAAATGGCAATGCGTAGAAAAATGGTTTACTCGTAAAAACGTCTCAACGAAGATTTAATGCAGAAAACAGGATTTAACTGAAATAATTATCTGCTCGTACAACATTGGTTTACTACAACTCGTTGGATCAATTTCGAGTTGAATCAATCATCAAGTCGAATCTCCACAACTCGCGTTTCGCTAAGAACAGTGTTAAGATTCGGCAAAATATGAGTGTCAATATATTCAACAGATGAGCGATTGTCGAAAACATAAATTGCAGCTTCACTACCCTGTTTCACGATTTAAGCAGATATCAGAAGATCTAACGTCTCAGATAAGAATTGGATTCAACTATTCAGAGTCCCGATGTGAAGGTTGTATCAATGGATTGTATCCTAAGAGAAAAAAGATGCGCTTAGCATTGCTACTTTTTGCCATGGACCAGAAACTAATGCGCAAATCACAGTCAACTTCAAACTGCGCGTCAAGCCAACTACAACTAAAGCACCGATTCGTGCCTGCAATTCGACTCAGAGATGGAAGTCGAGCCCGCTTTTTCGGGTCGGGCCTGGTTCGGGCTAAAAGTGGTCACAATGTTTCAGGACGATTTCGGGCCAGCATGCACAATTTTTTAAATATTATTTAGAGTAAACATTTTTTTCGTTCGTGACGTAGTTTTGTTGTGCTCGCCGCGGTGATTTCTGTGACTGAAGTGTGTGTGATTTTCTTCATCTAATTCTAGAAATGCAAACACAGCTGCGTTCTTTTATCCTCTGTTCAGCTTTAGTCTCACCCGCTTTTTGAGAAGGTGACAGTGGTGAGGAAATTATCACGTACGCGATCCAGCACGGGATGAAGCTGCGTTGAAAAAATCAATAATCACTTACACGATTCTTGAATCGTTGTTTCAAGAAACGATTTCGTTAGATTTAGCACCAGGCAAGGATTACGATTTCGATTGAAGTGCTAAAATGACAGATATTTTGATTTCAACCATGAGTGTGTTTGGACACTGCTGCAAAAATCTGGGTGCGAATTACAAACGAATATTTTTGTCCAGAAGTATCAGCAAAACTTGCTACTGCCTCTTATGTGCGGAGCGGAATGTACATGAGATTTTACCATAATAGTCTCCTACTCTAGTGACTAGTTAGCTTGAAGGAAGTTTTTCATTTAGTGACCTTGTGTAACATTTAACTTTAGCAGCTTAGATAGTTGTGCCAAAAACTTACTTGTCTGGTTAAAAGTTACCTGGCTAAGTTTTTTCTTACTGTTGAGGTCAAACCTGTAGTACTGTTATCATGAAGTTGCTATTAGAACTTTAATTCAAGCGAGTTCATAATATTAGCTCTTTGCATTTAATACTGTTTACTGCTATTAATAATTGTTGAATGCCACTGCTGTCGTAAAGAAATTGTAATTGTTTGCTTATTTGGTGATTGATAAATTGCTTTTTTCCTTGGGTAGGATTTAGCTGATTGACAAAGAAGCGCAACTGCAACCTTTGTACGGCGGGTTGTCTATAAATGCGTATGAGTAATTGTTTTGAAACTACAGTTACTTGCTGCTGTACAAAACACGAAACGTTTAGCGCTTCAATAAACAAAATCAGAATAGGTTTACCAAACCTGGTGATTTGTAAAGACTTTTTAAATTTTTGACACCACAGAGGGTTCGTGGCTTCGTGACGATAAACGTGAGGAGACCCTTGGTTCATTAAAAGTCGAGGAGATCGGCAACTTGCTAGTTGTTAACTATAAAACAAATGTATGAAGAGTAGAATGGAAGACTTTGACTATGTAACGGAATGGACGCTTTTGCAGGATACGGGATATGGAAAAGTTTCATCCATTTCATAGGATGACCTGACTGCAGATTTTAGAGATGCTAGTTGCAGTTCCAGAGCTTTAGGGATAATCGCAACAGCTTTTTCTACAGTACTCTTTAGTAAAGAATTACGCAACAAAAATGCTCAAATCCACTTGGTGAAATGTTTAAAAGAAATGGGGTTATTGATCAACTTTAGCCAATGTAATTATGTAAATACATTATTAAGACAACTAATAAGCTTGTTCAGGTCTACAAAACGTTTTTTCATGACTATAGTGCTATTGTAGATAATTTCGTTTATGCCTTGTGCCTATGCGCCATCGTGGATGGTTTCTCGACAGTTTCTTTTTTTCTTGAGAAACATTACATTCCACAATAGTGTTGTTGACTAGCAAGCTAAATTTGTGCTTGTTCAGGACAATGTCTTGGTCAAGGTAGTGGCTACTTTGGGTGTGATAAACCATATGCCTACAGTCGCCACTTCCTGTCGAAGCAATCGAGTTGATTAAATTTTCAATAAAAAATGAATAATTGTGAATTATTTAGTCATGTTTACTTTGCTACGCCCCCAATACCCTGCGTATAGTTGCGCATATCTTGACTCACTCGGTAAATTTGGCTTTCGGGCCTGAATCGAGCTTCAAAAATAAATGTCGGGCCGCGCTTGGGTTTCAAAATGAGGCCCGTTTACGTCTATGATTCGACTCCAAAAACCGCTTGCTGGCATTTTTTGGTGAAAAGAGAAAAAGACACATGACGTGCTTTTGATGCTATGAAGTAGTGAATGCGTGACGCTAGTCAATGAGTTGACTTGACTCGACCCATATGTAACGACCTTCATTGACTCGAATCACCTTTTTTTCCAAATGACTTGATTCGATTGTGATTGATTTTTATAAACTCAATTCAAGTCAATTTTTTGACTCGTGACTCTGCTCGAGCGATGCTGTGAATACTACAATTTCAACTCATAGTAAAAAATGTTGGACATATCGGGTTTCATGTGACTCGAGATTGGCTGAAACTGCCAATCAGTGGACTCGAAGTGAGTGCAAAGCTATCGTGACTCAAAGTGACTCAAACTTAACATAAACAAATTTAATGACTGGATTTGAACAAAAAATTTCAAATGAAATGGATATGATTTGAACTGAGAGCTTTGCGACTCGAATCGCGGTTCAGAAAATGTGATTCGACCACATCACTGCTGTTAGGCAAGTGCTAAGTTTAGCAGCTGTGTTGGCTTCTGCATGAAACTAAAACTTTCCCATCAGAGGTTGTGACAGACAATCTAAATAATAACTGGATGACGAAGTTTAAGCGCAGTAAAGGATAGGTTGCACTTTCAAAATGTTCAATTCACAGTAGCTCAGATTGCGACTTAACCGGGTTAGTTGATATTTTAGAAGAGCAAGACGCTTATCCGCAGGGGGTGAATCGAATACGATGGGTTGTCAAACCAAAAACTCAGTGTTCGAAAAGTGACGAAGTAATGGCTGTAGAAAAAGACCAAGAAATTTAAAATCATCAAGGGCTTGTTGGTTTACAGAAGTTCTTGTGAAAGAACAAACCATGATAGAAAACGTTCAGTTTGCTCAATTTTTTACTTTGAAATCAAACATTGCAGGTGGTTCATGGTTGAGTTGAAATGTTGAATACTAACATGAACAGTCACAAATCTAGTTCTCTACATGCCTACACTAATCAGTACCGATTTTCATCTGTAAAAGCGTTATCTGAAAACAGTGCGCTTTACTGCTACTGAACATTGTAGCAAACAAAAAATNAGATATTACCGAATAATCTGAAATAACCTTGCAATTCAGAAAGCAGTACTTTGCTAAAACAAATACAGTAATGCAGCATAAGGTGACCATAAGCTAGTGCAACAAAGTTGCGAGCAATAATCACAATAATATTCTGGAAAGTGCGTAATATTATACAGGACGTGCTGTTACACAAAGAGACCAAATCCCACTCTAGCATTTCGTTTGTGCGTAGTGTTTACCATAATTAACAGATCTGTTGAGAGCTGTGCAAAACTTTTGCCTTATACTATAAATGCTCTTGTATTTACTTCCTTGATTATTCGCCAACAAATTTTTTGGCTACTTAATTGGCCATTACTTATTAATTGTTTTTGAACTTGTTAATTGGTTATTACAGGAAATAAATGACTTTTTCGCTGTCAAGGATGATACCAAAGAAAAAGCTTCTGATTCGCATTCTAGCACACGTCTATTCGATTTGTCCTTGTCCTTTCGCTTCAGTTCATATTCCTAGAGTTGGCCAGAATGATCCCATTGCCAGTTTTTATGACTTTGGTACAGTCCGATCAAATATTGTGCGTGTGTTTGACTTGACCTGCCAGCTACCTTGAAATACAAGTGCAAGATGATCTGTAGGTGATTAGATAATTTTTACGTAATGTCTCTATGAAATTTTAACACTTATTGCTTTCTCTGCCTGCTCCTTAAACGGCCTTATCATACTGGTGTTTTAAAAGTTCTTCTTTCGTGACGTTTGCAACTTTTACACCAAAATGGATCATCTAGCAGTCGCACCAACTGTATTTTCCAGAACGTTCTCAAGGCAAAAGTGAATTTTGCTTCTTAATTTGCGTGATTGTCAAACTATATGCATCTTCTGCTCTTAATATTCCGTGGGTTCGGGCAAACGACTTGGCCGCTGTACTTACAGAAATACTCATTTTGCTGCCTTCAACATTAACTGGGGCACATGGTGGCGTGGTGAGCCAAGCCAAAAACAGCAAAAAGTCATGGAATTCGAGGCGACGTTGTTGCGTGCAACAACTCATACTTAATTGGAATTTTCAAATTGATTGAGAAGTGATAAAGAATGCTCTGACTGAAAAAAGTCACAAGTCTAACTAATGTTTCTGATCACGTATCATCAACATATATCAACTGAGTTTTGTGGCAAAACTAAAAGTCGGCTTTGGATGAGCCGCATGTTTGTTCTTTTTTTGTGAGCGACAACGCCAGAGACCAACAGGTAAATAAAGAAATTTGGCCATTAGACAAAACGCCACAAAACAATTCGGCAACATGTCAAAAAACAAACAATATTCAAGTTAATCGCAAGACAATGTCTGAGCAAGTGAGAAAGAACGAGCAGCTCCACGAGCAAAGAACGAGCAGGTTTTGGTGATTTCCTCACCAGAGAATCTGACCGCTGGACATAGAGTGCAGGAAGCAAAGTTAAACAGGGCTGCGTTTGTTTCACCACCGCCTCGAAAGGGGTTCGGCGTTCAGTGACGACAGCTCAAGTGACTGTTCAGTCGAAGCCTGCGCAAACAGCATTAGCACTTAAATGCTAGGAAAGCAGCGTCGCAGAGTGAGTTTCCGTATTTTTCTCAAAAAACAACAAAAGTGCTTTCAATGTGGCGACCGAAACCTATGACGCACAAGGCCGTTGGATTGCACAGTGACGCAAAAAGGTATGTTGTCCGACCTGTTTTTTTTCGCTGATACATTTCGGTCATTTTTTACTAAGACATTTTGGTCGTTTGCCTCACTGTTTATTAAAACTCGCCATAACAGTGTTCATTAGCCTATATTTTCAGACAGTCTGACCGAAATGACATAATTTTTTTCGGTCATTTCAAAAACATTTCGGTCTGTGACCGAACAAATACCCAACTTCCGACGACGGTGGCTTGCAAAGTCGGCAAGGAGTTTCGGAAATTTTGTGCGCTATAATGAACCCCACCAACGCACGATTCAGTGTTGTCAACCGGTCAGTGCATAATTCACCGGGGGAAATTTCCAGCTTTGGTTTTAAACATTCAACAGATGATGTCATATGACCGCCTGGCTTCCATATATGAAGTTAGTAACGATTTGAGGTTGGGGAAAGCTTAAGTGATATCACAAAACGAAAAAAAGTTACTCGAAGCTGCTTGTTACAGTAGAGTGGTGAATACCGCTTCGTTCATATTGCACGGTCTCATTCTAATACCGCATTATTTGTATCAGAAACAGTTTTTCTACTGTAAATTTGAATGTAGATTTTTCAACTCAAATTTTGTTTGCTAATAGACCACATTTTCTTCCTTTCAAAGTTTTTTCTTTGCTGGGCTGATTGTAGAATCTTCGACAAAAAAGTCTTAAAAATCTTCGATAAAAGTCGGCACACGTTCTTGGAGCAGAGTGTGGGATGTTCGCAGAGAGACATTTTGAAAGAGAAAACAAACGTGCCTGTAAATTACGCAGAAGCTGTAGAAGATATTGAATGACTACGAAGCTCAGAGAACAAGCTTCTTGTAATCATGAGCGTCGTAAAGCTGATTCGACCACTTCACTGATTTTGCGATCAGTCGGTTCACGGTTTAAAACCCTTGTCACTAAATGGCAAATGCCTGGTAGCTAGTACGCAACCTTTTGTATTTGAAATAAAACCGGCCGCTCACATCAGCGACTGTGTTAACCGCGGTTAAAAGCAAAGAGGCCTATCCGCTTCCAAGTACGCATTCAATCTGTTGTTCTAACTTTATTCATTGGGCTTGGAGAGTGACGGTGAGAGTGGAGCGGTCTTTAGAAAGCGGCAGCGGCCTCCTTATCCACTTCGTGTTTGCGCTAAAGCGCTCGAAACGCATGAGCTCTGTTACACGTTCGGACTTAATTATTCTGATGCCCGTCGCTCTTGTCCTTTCTATTAGCAAAATTGCGATTCCGGACGTGCTGCCGATAAAAACGCGGGCGAAACTGGATCCGCGTTTTGTTTTATTCTCCGGTTCTTTTCAAGCGTTATCAAGCAAATTGAGTTTATCGGCGTGCTGGGTCGGTGGCAGGACTTTATCAGATGGGTCTTGTTGGCGATTAGCGCTGCTGTTGGTGCGTGATGATGTGAGCTTGTTTCAATGTGGACAGGCACGGGAGTTTATGTAGCCCTGACTAACCGCATTGGGTGAGCGGCAAGCTTCTCTTGTTTTTGCGAAGGTGCCAGTTGCGAGCAGAGAGGTTGTTTGGCTTGGGCCTCATCTGCTTTCATTATGCTATTGTGTTGCAATGTGAAGGCAAGAGTTTGCCACACACATATCAGTGACGATGTTTGTCTCACCGCTTTGCACAATAGCAGCAGAGAAGGAATTGCGCAGAAGAATGTCAGGTGTTCAGCAGAAAAGAAACTGAGAGAGGGGTACACGCAGCATGTGTGTTGACGGCGTAGATGGGCTTTTAACCTGGATGTAACGCTTGGTGCTTTAATAAGTTCTTTATAGTAGTTTACTGCACGGATTGAAAAACTTTGCGCGTGCCATGCTTTATGTATAAATGCAAAAATATTGGCAGGAAGGTTGATATTTGAATTAAAGGAACATTGTGCTTGTGCTTGGCTCGGTAAAACGGCAGAGCTCACAGTTTTCAAGGTTTACAATTCTAGTCGCAGGTCTTTTAAGTAAAGTGTGCAAAAACAAGTTGGTATGCTGTCTTTCTGCAACGATTGCCGTAGCCTAAATTGTGAATAAATGCAGTCATTTGAACACTAGCTTCTAAGACTAATGTTGTTCAAAGCAGCGATTGCACAGCGTGATAAAATATAAAATGAAGTGAGTTTTGTTTTGATTGTTTGCCATATGAGTTCTGAAAGTCAAGCTTTATGTGATCACAAAACTGGGAATTTCTGACTCAAAACTTGATATTTAACAGATGGGAAAGATGGCCGCCATTATCCGTTTTATTTCTTGTTATTAGTTGTTTTGAAAACAACTTGTTGGTAGGAAATGAGCAATCACAGTGTGATGAATACCTACACTACTGCAGTTTCAAGCATGTTTGCGATTTCCTAAAACAAGCACTCCGTCCTGCTTTAAAGGTGACAAGCTAGTTGAGTTTCCAATGGAAACATCCTCTGTAATATGGCCTCGAGCAAGACGGCATGACCAACTTGTTCAGGAAAAATAACTAAGCAATCTGTCGAAACGAAGTTTTGAACTTCGATTTCGGACTTCGTCGAAATGCATCATAGACCGTGCGTCTGTTGTGACGAAGCTGGGCAGCTGCATTCGACAGCCCGGGAAGGTTTAAGACGATTTAGCGATCACGAGGNCGGAGCACTTTTCATCATCTTGCGCTTTGCGATTTTCTTCGAGGATTATTTCTCTACTGTCGCGAGAGCCGGCGGATCGATGCGCACCAGGCTCTAGGCTTCTTGTCGAGCGTTGTTTGACGATCCAAAGGTAGGGGCGAAAATGTCTAGTCGTCGATAGCAGCTACGGAATTTGGTTTGTTTGGGGAAGACCGCCCGGTATTTTGCCCTTAAACCGGATTGTGGAAAATTGCTCCAGGGAAAGCGAGCGGGTGTTGACCCGATTGGTTGAGTTCACCCAGCCTGTGGGTACATGGCGACAAAACCTGTCATTTTATGGCCCAGCAGTTAGATGGTTTGTTTCTTGGGGCGTTGCGTATGTTGGAGATCAAGGAATATCAGAGAAGTTTAACTGAAGTTACGCTCTTGAGAAAGATGAGTGACAGGATTGCCTGTGTGACCTGCAGTCCAGCACGATTGCATTTGCGAGGCATTAGAGCCGAAGATGAGACAGAAGCAACATCAAGAAAGGCAGTGAGTGGCAGCTGGTTTGAAAGGTTCTTTTCAGAAGCCCTGTCAAAGCTGCTTCCATTCAGTGAAGAGCGACCGCAGGTGACTTGCGATATATTATCGCCAGGTTTGCGACTAATAGCGGGCGGGCGCGCTAACAATACAGCGAGAAAATATCCCGTGTATTGGACATCGATTGCGACCAGGCCAGGTGAAAAGCGACTCTTTGTTCTGAGCGATGCTGCCAGAATTGAGCAGTCAAACACTTTCAGGTTCTACGCTTCGGCAAAGCTCTGGCAGTGTTTTTACGAAGGAGTGGAGCTTCCGATAAAGCAATCACTTGATAAACTAGAGAAATTTGTCAAAAATAAAACATAGCATGGCGAAAACCCTTACGTTTCCAAGTATCTTTNTTCCGCTAAAATTTTGAGTAAATACTGTTGCTCTTCAAGCTCTTCAAAGCAAAGAATATTGCAAGAAAAAGAAACATTGCAAAAGANAATAATTTATTTNAAACATATCCTGTAATATTTACAAATGTAACGTTTGTTTGACAACAAGCATGTCGATATTGTAGAAAAATGTTTCGCCAGTCACGAACGACGTTATTGTACCTGTTCCTCCATACAATTCGAGAAAACACGCCTCAGCTTGTTTCTCACATTGAACTTTTCCAACGAAAAATGTAACGAGATTACTTGAGGCAAATTTACTTAGCAAACCATATGTAACTTACAAATACATTTTGGTCAGCCACTGCTGCGAAGCTGCGGAAGCGGAATTCAAGTCACTTTTAGTCGCGCGAAGTGACTTTGCGATTTTGACCTGGTGAAAATCACAATGGCAAACTTCTGGTTACTCCTAGTTATAAAGCATGAAGTCACATTGGTTCCTTAATTCTTGCCTGTATTTGTTTGTGGTTTAGCGATTCGATCAGATTTATCCAACAAACCATTGGTCTGGCAAAACGCATTGCTGCAGCACACTTTAAGCGTTTGTTGCTTTTAAAGTTCAGTCAAAGATGGAAGCGTTTTTCTTGTGCTTATGCCATTCACCCTGGACGCCGTTTCCGAGCTTGTTTAGCTTCAAGCAACAGATAAATCACCAGCAATGTGTAAGGATCTGCAGGAATACCATGCGCCATCTCGTGAGAAATCAGCGAGCGCTCGAAGAGAAGTGATGGTAGCAGGGAAGATGGCGAAAGTACGAAGGGTTAAACAACAGAATGAAAAAATCATGAATCCTTGCTTGTACATGCAAGGTTGTAGCAGTGACAGCTTAGCCAGAGAAAGATTCTCGGTATAAATATGTGGAGCTTAGAGGCAGGAAGCTCAGCTAGCTTCAAGCGATGACCAGCTGGATCCACAACAAAGATCACGTTTTGTTATAGCTGAAGTGGATGNCCCAAGTAATTCTACGTATCAGTGGTTAGAAAGTTACCAGCCTGTTTAGATTAANCAACCACGCGTTAGTGGTGCAGTTAAGGTCGAAAAGTGATGAAAATTTGTGGAAAAGGGTTTAACTAACGGGGTTGTGAGCCAGAAAGGAACACAATATCGTCAGCCTTATTCCATTAAGAAAATATCAGTGATATTGCAACACATTGCCTCTACTTTTCAGGTGCAGTGACTGCCTCATGCCTGCTCATGTAACAGAATTAATGCAAGTCTTCTTCTGTACACCAAATCTTCCCGCGACAACGCTTTCACTTGCGGCACCCCCAGTTTCCGCAAACGTTGATCCTCAAACAGCGCGCCCAACGGTATAATTTGGTCAGTAACTTCATGAAATCTTCGAAAACGATCAATACTATCGCACATCGGTCGTCTTGCGCGTGACCAAACACTGCGTACGGACTTTAAGCAGAGAAGCCCATCGAAAAATTCGCTCCAGTCACCCCATCCACCACATGTGACGACACTACTTTAATAAGCGGCTGGAGAGGCGGATGGGGACCACGCGTAGTGCTTCTGCACTGGGTCACGTGAAAGCTACGCTTAAAAGCCAAGTTAACCATAAGCTGGACATTGCAAGATGGAACATCACTTTCACTCTGTGGGGAAAGAACATGAACTGGTTGAAGAAGCCAAACAAAATTGCCTGGCCTGAGTTGGTCTCTGTTCCACTGAGCGACGTGGTGCTAACACTGCAGTGCTGGACGATGGATGAAAACTCTTGTGCAGTTTTCATCCAAGCTGTAGCACTTCTCCAGTTTTGAGGCAATGCAGTCTGCCCAAGCTAGGGTGGAGATACTCGTACGCCCAAGCTGGAAGACTGCTTTGATGAATGGGTCAGCGGCTGAGAGAAAGAGTGTGCATGTTGAATTGATAGGCTACGCTTCGTATCTGATTCACTTACATGACTTAATCTAAACCCCGCAGTGTCCGGAAGTATTGGAGGAAACTTGTGATGTCCTGCGAAGGGCTAAAGTGAAAGTATCCATGATATATTTGTGTGACTTAAATTCACACTTTTGAAACGTCGTTGGTGATATGGAAATGTGCGATCGGTCAACACGGTGACGCAACAATGGAAGGCTTCTGCTGCAACTGTCGCAAAAACGCACTTTTGATCATGAACGTTTTCTTCCAAACACATAGGTTTGTCCAAGTACGTGAAAGGGCACCGAAGGTCTGGCAAACTGTGGTAATAATTTCCACGCGAAATGAAGGACGATGCGAAGCAATGCGCTAACTGCCGGGACGTTTCCCTCCGTAAACCTCCTCCGAATGTGTGTGCCAAATACCTTGAAAAATGATTCCACGAGGTGGTTGGACCTAAGCTGGAGAATACCTGGTGTGGATTTCATCCCGGCCTTAGCACTACAGAACAAATTTTCACTCTCCAGCAAATTTTCGAGAAATTTTGGTATTACGCCAAAAATGTCCACACTTGTTTTGTAGATTTCGAAAAGGCATACAACTGCGACCCTCGAGAAAAACGTTGGGTGTTTTTTGAGAGTACGACGTGGGTGATGCTATTCGAAATGAACCGTCAGAATCAACCATATTCAAAATTAATCATCTGGGGTCAGTCTGGCGTTGCCTGCATCTTCTAAACTGGGCCTTCGACAAGCACTTCGTCGGTTTGCAGCTGTATGCGATCAAAGTAGAAAGTAACGAGACATTCATGTTTCAAACACTGTAAAGCTTTGAAATTAGTCCTTGTTCCGATTGTCTTTTTTTTCCTGGTTGAGGCGTTCAACTGCCTCATTTCTATGGCAGTACTACTGATCCACATACTACGGTATTGCTATGCTAGTTTTCTGCAATCGATATTTCAAAATAGTAGAAAAGTTACGGTTTTCAAAGGAAAATTTGCAGTAATGAAACTAACAAAAAGTGAGTGATAAGATTACAAATTTTCTCGTAATCAACAAATCTTTTGCAAAAGCAAATTTCGATCCAAGTTTCATGTCGTAAACTTATGATGTGGACGAAAAGCCAGTTATTCATGTTTAAAATTTTGTGATTTTTCTCTTTGTTCTTTTGAGGGAATGACTTTATTTCAAGAAATAGTTTGTTTTCTTAACGTTGTAGTTAAAGTACTGTCTTTGATTTTCACTGTTAATGGCTCGTCAGGGAAACGTGGTACGAAATCAGACGATGTTTAGCTTGTTGGGCAAATTGCTCTGATATGGATTTCAACCGCCAGTGGCCTATCATTGCGGCGATTCTAATGCTTGCGAGTGCAAACACGAGTAAGTACAAATTAGATTAACAGTCCAAGTAAGTTTGCTGCTGGCGTGCGGAAACTGATGTTTACAGGAAGATCACACAAAAATTTTTTTTGTTCAAATTTTTGCGAGATTCAAGGCGATATAGTGTGCCTTTCAACTTTTTCTAAAGTTTTGCATTCAGCTTGCAGGGCCTAAATTAGGGTCACAGGCAAGAATACAGACAGAGATGCGCTTTCATTCGGCCTGCTGTGAGTGCTAGTGAAAGCTCCACCTTCAACTTCGGGCTTTGAGCGAATACCAGTCATAGTTTGTGATGCGGACCAGGAGATGCTCCGCGTTTTGGTGAAGCGCGTGTATTGCCTTGTAGGTAAATTTCAATACACTTGGAATGTGCAACAGGTAGCCCCAAGTGACCACAGGCTGTTGCAGTGTTGCACTGCGTTGAGCCATCAGCGTCAGCTGCTACGTTGTCTGCGTTACTTCTGTGCCTTCGTGACATGATGAAAGTGGCTGTAATGTTGCTTGCTTTACAATTTGTTGGAGATTGTAAACGTCATTGACAAGCGAAGCAGTCCGCAGATCTCCCTTTGCGTAACAACATGCGGAAAACAGTTATATATTGCGGAAAACAGTGACAAATTCGTGGAAAACAATGAGATTTCGTGGAAAACAATGACACTTCGCGGAAAACAATGACAAGAATGTTGTGTGAAACACGCTCGCGAAGTACCTTCATGCAGTTGGGAGGGATAAAACTTCGACTTTTCAGCAGCTAAATTGACTGCAACGAGGCTCATGAAAGATGTACGCGCTGAGATGACGAGCCTTGCATAATTGATGCCCGTAAAAGTTTCTTAAGAGGCTTGATATGGTTCTTGGTTCCACTTGAAAAATAATTTTCGCGGGTTCGTTGTGGACTTGCAATGTTGCCTCTCGTTTCTAAATTAAGTCCTGTTTAATTCGGATTTTTGAAATTTACGTTTGTAACATTTAACATTGAAAAAACATTGTTTGCTTTGTTCAGCATTTTTGCTCGTTTCACTACTTGGAAACAAAAACGCCGCTAAAATCCATAATCTAGAGAATTTTTTTACTGGATCCGAATAGACGTTTACCGCTCCACGATCTTGTTAAGTTTATTCATGGATGGCGATCCGACAAAAAGAAGAGGAAAAATTTCACCCAGTAAAAATGACAACTTTGACAAGACATTTGGGTTGGTTCGTCTCTAGGTTGATAGGTCTGGGATTCCACCCCCAGAACGTTAGTGCAATTCACTGATAGATCCCTTGTTTCGATTGTGATACAGGTGCATTGCTGAAACTAGTCACCGGCGCTTTAACGATTCATACAAACAGTCAACAATCAAGTGATTGAGACACAAAACAAATGTTGCAAAACTAGCAAAAATTTGCACTGCATGGACCAGTAGCAACGATCAATTCGACTTGAAAATAAGTGTGTAGAGAGGTTGCACACTTTCTAACATGTACGTTTAGCATGTTTTAGGCTCATACTTTGCTGTGCGCATGTAATCTGCGAAGTCATCATCGATCTACCACCAGCATCGTTGGGTTGACAAGATTGACTGTCACTCGCACAGACATGGCCACGAACAGATGCATGGCGCATGTTCCGAGCTTTGTGCAGATCAGCAAAACAATTATGCTTTAATTTCCAAACGCTTTTTGCAAACGTTAACGTGCCATAAAGCGTCATACGTCATAGATACGTCATAATGCGCACAGAACCTTTCAGTAGAGGGTTTTTAGCAGTCAACCCAGATGACTTTCACAAAACCCAAGATTAGCATAAGTTAAGCTAGGAAAGTAGAGTTTTGACTCAGATAGCATTGTCGAAAAATTATGATTTTAATTTTGTGTGTAAAATAATCTACCAGATGTTCTATGACGTAATAAGGAGCAACAGCTAACCTACTCCAGTGCGTTTTTATAGCCTTGTTACGTTTCGCTTCTCGCAAGATGGATTAAACATACTTGAACGTTCCTATCAATCAAAGCGGAAATGCAATAGCACACGAGGTGTATTCTTTCAAAGACGCTTAAGCAATCGGAAAACCTATACAGGGTTTCATCAGCAGGATAATAATACCGCGCCAGCAAATTGCGTCTTGGGATTAAACAATCTGCTGATGGAAGTTCATTGCTTTCTTATCTGCGTTCTGGTTCATAAACCTTCATGCTTATTAATATTATGCAACCTCCTGCATAGCCTTTGTTTTTTGCTTGTCTAAGACAAGTTTGCGTGTTAAAATTAGCCAGGGCTAAAAGTGCTTGCACATGACACCTGCTTCAATGCGGGCGCTTCAAGTTATGGTGGATGGGGTTGGCAAAAAGTGAAGGGGGTTTACTATCAGCGAAGGGCCAATAAAAATTAATCTCTTTTTTCCAGCAGTGGCCAGCAATTGCATACAGCGGATGGGCAACGGCCTTGTTAAGGCTGCTCCAATCGCCAAAAGTCACCAGCGTCCCTGGTTCTTCGCAGCAAATTTTCATGCTTAACTTTGCTTTTTAGTACATATGTATTAGTCAGTACAAATTGTTTTCAAAGTAAGAGATCGATGAGCATGCACGAAACCAAATCTGCCGCAGCGGTTGCCTCCTTGAACAACATGGCGGTTCATGTCATAAAACGCGATTGCCTAGCAAGGCTTTTTATAAACTTACACTCTTCCGCTCATCACTATAATCCACACCAAAGCAAACGTCAAAACAATATAGGTGCCGAGCCCTAAAAAATCCACAAAACTCTAAATATTTTCGATGTCTCGGCACCTGTTGTTGGTGCTGTCGCCCCTAAACCCCGCTCTGGGGGGGCAATGGAAGGAGGGTGTTGTTTTATGCGTGCGTCATTCAGCGAGTCTTTGTAGGCAGATGCAGAGCTTTTTGCTGAAAGTTCTTCCTGAACATTTGCGGTAGAAATGGAGAGCTGGGGGCATGAATATCCTTTTTTTCTTCTCTGGCAGAAGCATTTCTTGACGTGACCTTGTGGCCTTGGTGCAAATAAAGATATGCCTTAACAGTTATCATGCCGATTGGTGTTCTGCTTTCCGCTACAGCAACAATACCATGCAGCTAAACTTAACACGCTTCTTGTGTTTTACCACAAAGTCTTTTACAACTCTCTTATGGCTGCAGTCTTACCAAGGTCTAAAGATTTCATCTTTTCAAGCTACCGTACACCAATCTGTGAAGCATTTTCATTAAAATTGTGTATATTTGACTTAAATCCATTTATTCGCACTCTGGCCCTCTCAACGTCGCCCACTGAGCACATGCTTGATGCAAGGAAATGAAGATAACAAAACTCTTGAAAAATCTTCAGGTCTCTGCGTGGATTTTAACGTCCTATTTAATCACTGGAGTCTTAAAAGAATGACGTCAAGTTTTGGTTCAGGCTCGTAACCAAGAGAGACAACCGGGCAATTGCCTCCACGAAATTTTCAAAAGAATGTTTAGCTGTTAGGTACAACAAGTTGCAATCATTCTGTTCCGCTCCCGCAAATATCAGCTGGTTTCGGCCCTCTACAGGGTTGGTAGTTTTTTCATTGCTCGTGACTAGTTCCTTAATCATACTTTCACATGCCATTTATAAGAGGTTCAGGATATCAATCACAAAACTCAATTTGTAGCTTGGTTTCGGCATCCAATGTTATCTTTTTGCTTTTCAAGCACCGCCAGCTTTTAAATCTACTCCCCCTCCGATTGTGGACGGTCGCGAGCACGGATCACTGCAGCTGCGATGTCGAGTGGTTGGAAAACCGGAACCGGAACTAACGTGGAGGAAAGATGGCTGGAGAGTTGATGACGGAGAGGTTCGTCGGTCATCATAATTTCCCGTGTCATTAGTTTTCTATCTTTTAAGATGCTTTCATTCAGTTCTTTGAAGAGGATGTGACGTCACAAAGACTGCCACATTAAAACGATGAAATACTAATTGCGTGTAATACTACGAAGGTAGACGCAGTACTTAAGTGTTGCGCAAGCTCTTTTAGCGAGTTTCTCTTGCTTTTCGAAAGCGAATCGTGCCTTTTTATAATTATCTTTATTATTGTGCTGAAACACCTTTTATTTCTTGAAAAGCGTAAGCAAAACTTGCTTTTGCTTTGATTAACTTTTGACCATGTCCTATTGGCAGAATGGAATAAGCATAAAGGGCGGAACACTAGAAATTCGCTACCTGTCAGTATCACACGCGGGGAAGTACCAGTGTCATGCTCGCAATGACGAAGGCGAAGTCGACCACACAACAATTGTCCGGGTTGCAGGTAGTGGACCAAGTTTAGATCGCAACCTATGTTTTTTAAGTAAAATAATGATGCAATTTTAAGCTTACACGCGACGGAGCAGCAGCGTTTGAAAGCAACTCGCACTGACCTTGATTGTGGTTTCTGGCACTGAACGGAATAAGAACATTGGGAAAAAATTTTCACACGTTTTTTCTGCTCATTGTTGTTGAGGATCGAACTTGCAAATGAGCGACGCTTCCAAATAAGTGACCATGAGAGAAACACCACCTACATGAAAAAAATTCGCAATTATGAACTTTAGCAACATTTCTCTTGTCGAGAACAAAATACTGTGTATTCTAGTATTCTTTAACTCTGCTTATTTTTTGTGTATATTTACTTTTTCGTATTTTCTGTGTGCACATTCTATGCTTTTCGACACATAAGTACACCTTTTGTTTTTTTCTGTTTTGCTTTTTTTCTTTTGTACCTCATTAATTAGTTTTTGTAACTTTTTTACTTTTTTATTACTATTTTTTAATTTTTTTATATTGCTAAAAATATTCTAACCACACCAAAATCCTTCACTTAAATTCGATCCACTCATCTGTGTACATA
>JGI24021J15306_10003750_pt1 | contig 17315 bp, 7 predicted proteins | sample Ectturendosymbi1_FD_15306 | JGI IMG/M metagenome (IMG submission 15306) | reverse complement strand
AATTAGTATCGGTTCCGCACAAAACATGCATACATCTCACACTTGGTTAGCTGATCCGTTTGCCTTCTGCAATTTCCGCCAAGACCGCATTAAAAAGACTTCGTTTACTCGGATCTTTTACTACAACGTGTCATTGCAGCCCTTCAACTTAATTTTTTGTCACAAACTTTTCGTCAAAACGTAACACATTTCGACGAACATACTGTAATAAAAAAATTTCGAATACAGCATACCATGAAACAATCAGGCTTTTTGCTTGCAATACGCTTTCCAAAACTGTGTGACGGTTGCTCTTCATGTTTTCACAGTTTTGCCAATTAGCGACCACAAGATCAGGAAGTAACGTTAAAATAAATGAATGAGAATTCCTGCGCTCACGCAACTTTACGCAGAATACTATTACTTGATGCGGTCGAAGAAATCAGTTAAGTCAATGAAAAAATGTATGTCATCTATTTACCATGAGTCAACAGGCCACCATGGCAGTTTTCTTTTCGCCAACTGTTTAGTGTACACAAGAGCTCTTCAAATGGCATGGTAACTGGTCGTAAAATATTTCTACACTCCTGACAGCAAGAACCTTTTAACTTACCATAGCAGCTTCTATCTTGTTATCAATCCGAAATGTTCTTGATGACGCACTACAAAAAATATTTTTCATGACAGCATTGCCCTTTTTTGGATCAAAATACCTTAAAAAACGGCATTCAGCCATGCGCATAAAATAGAGCATAGATGTCATAATTCACTCATTGGCTTAATGCCTGATAACATATCTTGTCAAGAAAGACTTTGCTAAATGCATACCTTATTTCAAAGAAGCCTGATCTGAAATATTAGCATATACCAAGAAGAAAAATTCGAGATATTGTTGATAAAAGGATAGCATGAGTTGTGTCACGCAAATACAGTGAAACCATAAGTCAATTAGATCCTCATGACACCGTTACCAACAACTGCATGTAAACGTTACAAATGAACTTTACTTGAACAAATATCTAATAATTTAATGACGATATGCTACATTTACTTAAATATCAGTACTGGAAGCTAGACAAAACGTTGTTTTTTGCATGATGCAAACCATTTGGCTAAACTCACAATTTGTTGAAATTACTCTAGTATTCCCAGTTTAATTAAAAAAGAAATGATAAGCTAACTCAAGATGACCAGTTGTACATGTGCAAACAAAGTTTCGTTCATTGGCCTGGACAGGTACTATTCTTCTACTGTTACCAAAAATCCAAACAAATTTCAAACAATATTTACTTCAAACCAGAAACAGAAACTGCAACACACACAACACATGCTTTTATGTTGTGCCAGTACTGAGTTGGAGTGAATACATCACCTTGGAGCAGTTTGCTTTTTCACGCAATTAAGCGAAATAAGATCATGTTACAGAACTTGTACCAAACCCAGATTTGTCTATATCAGTGGTTCTTACAATCTTTTTTTGACCCATGGACCATCTTTTTCAAACTATATAATATCCAATGGACCACTTTGCTCTGCTGACACCTCATGAGCAACTAGTCGAAGCTGTATACAAGTTAAAATTTTCAAGAACGTTTCATCAAGGATTTACGGAACTCTCTGTAGACCACTAGAACTTCCAAATGGACCACGCTGATTTAGCACTTCTGCTTTCCGTGGACCACGTTGAGAATCACTGGTTTACATAAAATCATATGTAAACAAGGGAAAGTTGATGATGAAACAGTGAAAGTTGTGTCACATTTTTATTCAAGAAATCACCTGCTCAACAATTTCAATATGAATTACTTCACTAATTCAGGCACTTTGAACAAGACATGCAATTTATCCGCTATGACCAAAATTTTTAGTTTGTATGTTTTATTGTTTTCAACCATATCTTACAAGTTTACATGTCAGAAATCTACAGAGGCTATGAACTTATTCATGTGTTTTTATGAAGTGGACATGACCTATGTCAAATTGAATTTCAACAATTTGTTTCTCAAAATTTAAGAACTTCTGTTCTGCATGAACAGAAGATAAAATTCAGTAGCTGTTTTAACAGAAAGAGTCACAAAAATGAAATGTGCATTTGTGCAGTTTGCAAAACCAAGTGATATCATTTAGGGTATAGAACAATAGACTAAACCTCAAAGGGTAACAGGATTCTTCAAAGTTCAAGAGATTCCTTGGCCAACATCTCATATTCATCACGGTGCAGATGCGGCGCTGTAGCAGCACCAGGCTCCTGGAAATTACACAGCTGCAGAGGGTAAAGGTCACTAAGATGCAACTGGGTCAAAGATTTAAGAGGTAAAAACAAAGCTGCACAGGATTTGAAACTAAGTAACCTATTGACAAAAACCTTTTATACTGTAATGAATAGATGCATCTAAACTGATGGCTATTTACATGCTATCAAGTTATTTCAACAATGACTTTTTGAACAATCACTACATAGTCCTAAAAAGCATAGCCTGCCTACTAATTTAACACTGCATTGTTGTACCATATTGTTGCAAGCAATGTTAGGTTCACCAATCATCAAATATATAAATCTACAGTAAGAAAATTATAAGCATGAATTAAAGTCCATTTTTTAATAAGAACTCCACTGTTATCAATTTACAGGAGGCATTAAAACATGGATACAGGACACATTTAATGTTAATAAACAGTAAGCCTGATTTTTGTTTCATAACTGGCCATATAAAATCACCAAAACCTCTTTATCTAGTACTTTAACACTGATACAAAATCCTGAAAGTTTTCAAGTTGATGCTGAAAGATCTTGAAACCTAAAAGAATCAAAATTGTTGTAATACTGTATACTGACACTAATGAAATTATTGGGCAGGTGATATCATGTTAGGAATATGAGCACAGTTGTACCTCACTATAGAAATCAGAGAAGGTTGAGCAACCTTCCACACCACAACAGATGGGCGACATTAACTTAATCACACCTCTGAAGAACAACAATTGATATATATCAAAGCTAAAACATTTGTTTTGTTGGTGCATCGGTATCCTTGCTCAGCTGAGGTAAAGCTTAAATTACTGATGAATGAGATGAAGATAAAACATGCTGTTAGGTGGCTGACAATGCACTATGTAATATCAAAACAAATATCATCAGAATCTTCTGTGAAGCCGTATGTGTTTTTGGATTGGTAAATTTTACTTCACCTAAAACATCACTTTTATCACAAGCATTTTAAGTTCAAATTACCTACAATTTCTTTGGTCATATTTCCAATACCTACGTAGAATCAATCTCTCCATTCAAGAACATGCAGTATATAAATATACACACTAGGCTCCTGCGCAGGGCAGGTTAACCCACACAGGTTGCAGGTACGGGTTGAACTTGCTGCGAGGTGGGGCAGGAGTGGGTTGTACTTGGTGCGGGGTGGGTTGAGAAATTCCTTGTGCAGGTAACTGAGTGTTGAACCAAAGCACATGAACTTAAATCAGCTAAAATTTCGCTAAACACGAGGATGTACTGAAGTTGTTTGCCAGCATTGCGCTTTGGGCGGTAGGCCTGCAGCACTTATTACATTATGATGTAACTACCCATTGTTGTGAAACATTAGCTCAGGCTCTTGCCAATCGCCATGTGGTGGGCAAGTGACCATTTTCCAATGCTACCGCTGTACTTGGTGAGGAATAATGCAGCCTAGCAGCCCTTCTCAATGGAGAAGACAGCACTTAATGCACAGCTATTCACAACTGGACTGACACATGTTTTTTTTTATCACCTCAAATTTGTTGACTGCTAAAGATCAGATCTGTGGAAAAGTTTTGTTTGCCAATGAAAAAAACGATGACCTTGATTTTGCTCCTTGTTAGACTTGTCTTCAGATGTTACGGGAAGGGCAAATTTTTGCAACTTTCTTTACAGCTTCGGAAATAGGCAGAATTTATATAGTACGATGTTTTAGGCTGGTTGCAGGAATTTTGTATTGCAACTTTTTTCTTTGTTACATGCAACTTTTTACTGCAAATTTTATCAAGTAGGCCAACTGCGCAAAATGTAAAAGTGTTATTTTAAAAAAACATGTTTTATAACTAATTCAATATAGTTATGTTCTCTTTGATATAATCAATTTAAACTGAATAGTGACCTAAGAGCAATTTTAGAACTGACATGACCAAACATCAGTCCAGAACTGTAGGCCAAATTGTTAAATTGCCAAGCAACTTCATGCAGTGTGGAGCCAACCTTCAGCATGCTATGCAAACTGTTGGCAAATGATTGCCATTTCTCACTAGATATGTTTGGAAATGTTTAGCATTATATGTAAATAAATTGCTTGAGTAAAGCATTGTCGTTTAAAATGCTTGTGCATAAATGCAGCTTTTTACTGCAACATATTTTGAAAATAAATGTGTATTTCTCACGATTTTATTGCAACAAAAACTTGCCCTAGTGATGATTTTTTAGAAGTTTTTGGACACATGCAGGTTTGAGACCAAAAAAGTGTGGGGTGTGTGTGAGTTGGTCTGCGGGGCGCGGATGCGAGGTGGGAGCGGGCATGATTTCTTAAACTTGTGCGGGTGTGGTGTGGAGCGAGTTTTAATTTCGCAGGTGCGGGAGCGGACAAAAAATTTCAACCCGCACAAGACTCTAATATACACATACATCATAAGCATAGCATTCCAGTAGTATCTTCAAACATTAAATCCAATGATACTCACAGCAAGTCACACAAACCAAGACCAGAAAAAGAAGAAAGAAAGAGTCTGTAGAAAGAAGTAAACCACATTGTGACCAGAAATGGTTAAATAGGAGCAACACAGAACTCCAATGACATTAAAAACAATGACACACAATGGCCAAGAATAAAAATTTAGGTAGTATGTATAATACCTGCAAGTAAAGGGTGCTTTAAGAAATACTATAATTCCAACAATGTAGGGATAGCACATGCCCTGTTTCAAAGACAGGTGACAAAAATAACTTTTGCACATAATCAGTAAAATTTTTGCTTGTGTGATTCAAACAGCTGTTTCTTTTTGCAATAACAATCAGAGTGTAAATACATAAAAAACAAGTCAAGTAATTTCAGCAAACTGCCAATAAAATTGAACACCTAGCACATATTTGACAAATTACTGTAAACAAATGTAATTAATTAATCTGTTGTTTTTAGGCCATTCTGAACTAGAAACGCTAAAAAGCCAATCAAAGGCTCAACAGACTGAAGACTATAGCCTAGTTTGCACTGAAAACTTTAGTCAAAAAACACCCTCCAGGGCCTGATGACCTCGCCCAAAAAGGCCTAAACCTACCCAACTTATAACGTCACCTAAAAAAAATGAAATCCAAAACTTTCCAAAATTTTTAAATCTAAACTAGAAGACTCACTGCATCTTATGAGGGTTTGAAGAACAGCTCTCTAGCATAACTGCCTGGCAAGTTATGGAGTTGCGAAGTAACACTAGAAATGTGGTTCATGCAAACTGTCCCCACTCAAAAGGTGTTAACACGAAATTGTAAAGCAGTCCCCTTCCTGCATTGGTCAAAATTACTACCCAACATTGACTTGTTTCTGAAAACTGGTTCAACAATGTTTCTTGTTCAAGGTCTGAATCTTCATACAGACTAAAACACGATAATTTTTTTTCTTAATCATTTTGAACCACAACTCTTCCACACCCTTCATCACCAAGCATGTAAAAAGAAAAACTCAATTGTTTTCTTTCCTAATGCATAAACTAAGAAGCTTACGGACTTGCTAAACCAGACATAATGACAAAACAATTTGAAGTCTGAACTCACCTCATGAGTACCTATCGCACAAGGACAGTGGCTAGTACAATAACAAAAAACAACGTAAATTTCAAATACCACCAACAGAATTATTTAGAAAGTACCAGTTTTTGCTAGAAGTTACAATTAATCTCCACCTTCTTAAATTTTTAACAGCAATTTAGACAAACCAAGTTCGTTAATTCTGGTAAAAAATGTTTTTTGTTAATTGCATGAACTGTTAAAAGCTTCTGAACAGACATCAATACACAGAATTACACACTTCTTTTGTTTCATATAAGCAGGGTTGCCTAGTCAGAGTTTTTGGGTGGAGTCGGACTCCTAACAATACTAGGAGCCGGTGTCGGATTTTTTTGTCTGACTCCTAGCCTCACTAGCCGATTGTGCTAGAGAGCTGTTGAAACCCTCAAAAGATGTGGCCAGTGCTCTAGTTTGCATTTTGAAAAATTGGAATATTTTGGATTTTGCTTTTTTGTGGCTGACGTCGTAAGTGGGGTAGGTTTTAGGCCTTTTTAGCCAAGGCCATTGGGCCCCAACCACCAGAAGGAATTTTTTGACTCAAGTTTTTATTGGAAACTAGGCTGTAGTCTGAGTCTTTTGAGCCTCTGATTGCCTTTCTAACATTTCTGGTTCAAAAGTTATGGCCTAAAAACAGGATTAATTAATTAATCCCATAATTAAACTTGTTGCTTTTAGGTCATAACTGGGCAACTGCCTAACGGCCTTTGTTATGCAACTGTATAGGACAGTATTATAGCAATGAAGGTAGTCCTATTGCTGCTCTCACTAGCTGCTCAAATATTGTGGAAATGCAAGCAGTTAAAATAAAACTGACAGCGCACACTTGATAAGTACTTTCACTACAAATGATAACTAATGCGTAATTCTTATAAATGCATCTGTTTGCTGTTAACAATTGATATCAAATCTGTACATTACTGATAATTGGGCCAAATAATGCTTATCTAGATGTGACCCAATCATGCAAAAGCACTGTATTCATAAGATTAAAAACCCTGTCTCCTATGTCATGTTCAACACAAATTTGTTTGATCATACAGAATCTTTAACATTTACTACACAATAGATAAAGCAACAAAAATGCATGAACCAATATCAGCGCAGCCATAAAACACCAACTCTACTAACTTTTCATCTTCAGCAATGTTTGCTTCAACAGATAGAAAGGCACTTTTGATTGCTTCAGAATCAGAAAACTCTGATCTAAAAAATAGACTCGCATTAGTAGCTAATGGCTCCAACATTTTAATGAAAACAAATCGTGTCGTGTACCACTAATCAAAGGAGTCTAAATATTTGGTCTCAGTCATGAGACTCTTTTTGTGAGTATTGGTCTCAGGTCTCAGTCTTGAGACTTTAAATCAGGTCTGCACAACTTAATGGCCTATGGCCTGTATGTAGTCCACAAGAGCTTTTGCAATTGCAGAAAATTTTGTAACAGCCTGACTTCAGATATGTAATTAAGTGTTGTTCCAGAATATTTTTCAAACTACAAAAGGAAATCAATTTTGCAGCAAATTTATGCTGGTCAATTTGCCCTTTTGAAGCCCATGGCAAATTCATGTTGGTTAATTTGGCCCTTCCAGCTTTCTCAGTTGTGCAGGCCTACTTTAAATGCTTCATCCATACGACCTAGTAAAGCTTCTATAATCAACCTGTTCACTGTTTGTCATGATCTTCAGGAAAGGAAAAACAGAAAAGATAAAGAAAAAATTGACAACATTCCAGTTGGGAAGTGTTGCTGACTTTTTTTAAGAAATTTACAAAAAACTTTGGTGAATCTAAAAAGCATCGGGTCTTCAGTCCCAGCTTTTTGAGAAGTTTTGGTCTTATAGTTTTGACAAAGTCTTGGTCTCAGAGGTTACAGTCTTAACTACATCACTGCCACAGACAATGCTTTGGTAATTTACTTCTGCACAAATTGCAGAGAACAAATGACTAGAAATTTAAATGTTATTTCTTCATACAATTCAAATCAACCACATCAATTCTTTCATAATCCACTTCAGGCTAACGAGCAATGAAAAAACTGATACAGCATGTAAGCAAAATATAAACTATCAATAAGATTTGTAGCAAGTGATGTACAGCTGCAAGAATGATTATTTGAAAACTGCAGTGTTGGTATATTCATATTCTAAAAATATATGTATAACTCAAGTTTTATGTGCCAGGTTTCATAGCAGTATACAATCATGGTAAAATTAAATAGTTATTGAACCTTCCTCACACTATGATATTAGTCAATTATAATCAAAATTTCTGAAATAAATAACTTTCTTTCATCCCACATAACTTTAGTGTTAATTTCAGTATGGAAAATCATGTTACAATTAAGACTTTGACCAAGTTATTTGCAACACACAACCCGTGCCAAAAGCTTTACTAGCTATTTGGGACAGCCAGCTATAGCTGGTGTTGAGACCTATTGATGCAAATGCAACTACCAACTTGTTGTAAGCAGAACTTTTAAAAAAGTCAAAGAGCAGAAAGTGACCTGTTAGAGAAAAGCACTGACGTCACAAAAACTTTATCATCAGCTAGGTCTTATACAATAATGCACATTGCACAAGCTACACAGCTAAGCATTAGTACAAAGGATGGTCAAAACCACAGCAGGCCACAATACATGAAAATAGTTATTTGCATATTTGCCAGAACTTTCACATTCAAATTATTTACATGATAGCAAAGTTTATTCATAGTCATCCTTATTCCATCACATAATCTGCAACACCAACCTTTCTTCTCGACTTCGTCTTCGTGTCATATTATCAGCATTGTCACCAGGGGCATTGACATTAGGCGCTCGTTGAGATTTTCTGTTGTCTAAATCACAGTTTACTGAGGACGTGCTAGCAGAGTGCTGTACAGAAACAACAGGTGCAGCAACAGAGTACGAGTCCCGGTAGACAGAGGAGCTGCTGTCAGAGTGTTGAAGGCTGTATGAACTTGCACTTGACTGAACTGATGTTGCTGACATGGACATCGGAACAGAATTGGGATGGGGATGCTGTTGCAGTTCATGGTAATTCAATCTAGAGTCACTTGATGAATGCAAAACAAATCCAAGATTTGGTGACTGGGTATCAATGTAATCATAGCACACCCAGCGTGAGCGTTCTTTTTTCACAGGGTGGAAAGTCTCTCTTTTAACAACTTTATAAACCCTTCCACCTTTGGTGACTGCTCCACTTGTAACAGATGTTGATTTTGTAGTGGTGACACCACTACATGAAGAAGCTGTTGACATAATAATTTTTGTGCCAGATGTACTGGCAGCTGAAGATGCTCTGGTGGAGACAGTTTGAGGTTGAACTCCAGTGAGACCAAGTGGAGTAGCTGCAGATGACTTTGTAGTAGTATTAGTGGAATAACTTTGCTGTGAAGCATGAGGTTGAGGACCTCCACCAGAAAAATCAGCAAATGAACTGCTGTCTTGAGAATGAACAGAAGCAAAATTTTGGAGAAGCACCTGAATTAAAGCAGAGAAACTTGGTAAACTCCCACATAACCACACAACATTTATTTTGGCAAAAAGCTGTGATATGGCAGCAGTGAATGTTTTAGAAAAATTAAATTGAATGCTCTGGAAATTAATGACAAAAATTTGGTAAAGCAACATTTTTAAAACCTAAATCATTTTATTCACAAATTTACCAATTCTTCACAAGTCAGCATAATGCAAGTACAAACACAATTGTCACCTATGTTAGGGAGGGCAAAAATATTTTGAAGCAAACAAGCTGCAAATTTGCATTAATATATGTATGCATTTAGCAATTGAGTAACACTGCACATAATACTAAACTTTGCTTTACTTAAATATTTTCCACATTTTCAAAATTTTCCTGTCAGGTTGAAATGCTCTGGTATAGCAAATGTCTAAGTCTTTGTTTCTCAACCACAGCCCAATGGCCTTTCAGGATGGTATGGGGTAGAGCCCTTCACTGGCTTACCCATCTTGTATGGCAAATAATAGAACATAAATATGTTGAAAGAAAACCTACATTTTTATAAAAAGTCAGGCAGTTATAAGTGCTGCAGGTTTTGGTGTGGGGTACAAGCCATGAAAGGTTGAGAACCACTGGTCTATGTCGTAATATGTCATCTAGAGCAGTGGTTCCCAAACTTTTCCTACTTACAGAACCCTGAATGTGTTAATTTTCTGCTTGTAGACTACCAGCCAAAATTTTGTTTAGTTTGAGAAAATGCAACATCTTACAAGTTACCTGAAATGATGTGGATATTTTAATATAAAAATCAGATTCAGTCAAACTGAAATGATCCTGGTAGTGCAAACGTTACCTAACCCTGTACCAAAATGCTGTTGTCCACTGATGAATATACAGGAGGAACTTGTGGACACGTTGCATCACCTTTGCAAACCCCTGGTGACATTGGACCCATGGTTGAGTACCACTTATTTTATCCACAAGAGTTGTAGTAGGAAACGTCCAAGTTGTGCAGAAGGCTGCGCCACATGCACTATAACAAATAAGTGACCATTCACGATAAGATGACAGTGAAGAGATATATGCAGTGGTCACTACGTTTGACAAGAGCTGCAACAGGGAAGAGTCAGCTCATTAAATATACCATAAATTTGAATTATGGAGCTTAAACCATATTCTCATTGCACTAACCTCATAAATTACCCTTTTGATCAAGCTTCATGCAATAGCTCATGCACACTTTAAATGACAGATTTCACATATCAGAAGTACATTACCTCTTTTTGTCTATCATTACTGTGTTCATGATTTGATTCTAGACGGTTTTTTGTAGGTGTTTGCTTCACCTGCAAACAAAAACTTAAAGGTAGGCAAACAGTAATGGTCAAATCATACACATTGGTGGCAAACAAAATCTTACTTAAATTGTTCTACAAAAGTAGACATTCCAACATTCAAATGAATATATCTCAGCCAGGAGGTGATTTTATTACTCCCATGGGGATGTTGATTTAATGGGAATAGAGGACATATGTAGTGCTTAAACCAATTTTAGGTTAGTGATAAGATGTTATTGTAACTGCATGTCATGTTTTTTCTATTATATTGGTAAGAAACATGCTATTTTTCTACCATAAAATACAAACAAAGAAGTTTTCAAAACTTTTGCTTTTGCATTACTTATGTTGAAAAGAGTTCACAGGTCACAGAATTGCTTAGATGTTACCCAAAAAGCTTATTAAGTAGCTTCTGCTTCTGAAGCTATGAAGTTGCCTGGTGAAACATGCTTTTTCCACAAGATAAATAAATCTGCAATAAGGCTCACCACTACTGGCTTCAAAAACTGAATTTAGGTGTACATTTCTTCCAGTATTACTTGGTAAAAATAATCTTTCCAGTCAAAAAACTCAAGACTACTTTATATCTGCTGTTGTGAATGTTAGTCACTTCAAAGCTTCTGAGTTGTTCCATGATTTGATACATGGATTTAAACAAACAACAGTTTAAAAACAACACAGAAGAAAGAAATTTCAAATAGTAGCATCAGTAATAAAGAACAAAATTTGATCAAACAAATGGTTGAATTTGGAATTTCCATACTTTCTTAATACTTTATGCACATTTTGGCCAAATTCAATACTTTTTCAAGGTCTTGCAAATCGATTTCACAATTCAATACTTTCAACACCTCATGCGAACCCTGGGTATAGTATGGTTCAAACATGCAATTCTCTTATTCTTCTAACTTGACTACCAGCCAAGTTATTTTATCCTTTCAGCAGTTCAAAGAGATTATTAGGATAGTTTTATCAAATATTACTTCATCATATTGTAGTCATGGAAAAACTTGACTTCTGTAGCATTCAATAAAGAGACACAATCACATTTTTACATATTCAAATTAGAGATAGACTGATATACTGGCCTGGCCGATATTTTTGTTTGACTGATATGTCAGTATCAGCCAATACAGCCGATTCTATCAGCCTCTGTTGGTGTTGACAAAACTCTGTTATATTTCTCATGCATGCAGAGGGCTTGTGCAAGAAAGCACAACGAACCAAGTCAAGACAGTTATCTTGCAGCAACGCTACCAGAAGCATTTTCACAAACAAGCAGACAAGATGAACCATGGAGCATGCGTCGGCTGTCACAGCCAAAACAAAAGCATCATCATTAATCAGATTAATTAAAAATCATAGCAACATATTGAAATTGCTGCAATTTGAAAAATTTTAGCTCATAAATCCTGATTTTAGAAGCTTTTGAAAAAAAGGTAAGGCACAGAATACATTATATTTTTGATAATGAAGCAGAAAACAAAATTAAAAACTTTTGGAAATATCGGTTATCAGTATCAGCTATTGGTCCATGAGTGGCTGATATATTGGTATCGGCCCCAAAAAAACAGATCGATCGATCTTTAATTTAAATGTAACAAATTAGTGTATCTAAAGTGGGCCTCATTATAAGAAACACAATACCAATGTTTCCTCATACTTCAAAGTAACTTACATCAGGGCCAGTTGACGTAAGGCCAACCACAACAGAGGTCTGACTAGATGCAAGCTGTTGCATTCCATCTTGCACAGTGGTGTTTAATGTATCCTCTGAAGCAGAGCTCTCTTGATCATGATCAACATCTGTTGTTCTTGAATAGGACATTTCTGAGTAAGAAGTGTGTGATTCATCCAAATCATCTGCACTTTCATCTCCATCAACATTGTCCTTCACACTTGTTATTGCAAACCCTCCTTTCTTTTTTGGGTGTGACTGAATGGGCTGAAGAGTGTGAGTCGTCCTGGAATGTACAGCCAAGTTGTCTATAGTACAAGTCTGGTAGCATTGAGAAACACAGGTGCTTAACCAAAAAAATAAAAAAGAAATCAGTGAAGAATGCAGCACATACAGCAAAGTCTTATGGGTGAAAAAAGTGATTTTTGGGATGGCAACTTGTTTCTCTGAACTGCTATTTAAATTAGAACAAATTAGTAAACACACACTTCAAATGTGATTTTTAAATGATTCATTGTGATGTAATGAAGGACATGAGATTTATCATGCCATAAAAACTCTTTGCCTCCATAAACATCATGCTACTAGTTGGAATTACCAAACATTGAGTATTTGGGGCACATTTCAGCCATTTGAGAATTTTATACAAAATACTTTAGTCTGCAAAATTGTGCTGAAGAATATTGCTAAAGTTAGAACTCAGGATATTATGAAGGTCTATTGCAACAGTGCACAACCTGCGGCCTTCGACAATGAAATTTGCAGCCGTCTACAAGTAATTTAAAATATAAGATTTGGCGGCCATGCTGACATATATTGAAGCAAAACAAACACAAGGCAAGAAAATCAGTTGACACGAATCAGTCAACCAAACTTTTCTTTTAATAAATTCGTTAAAATGTTTGACATTTTATTATACTTTTAGACACAACTAAATGACATAAATATAACTCAAACTCATTGGCGACCGTACTTCATATAAATAAAAGTAATGTGGTCAGCAATAGCAAAAGGGTGTACACCCCTAGTCTATTGTTTATAGTGTTTTGAATAATTTCAGTCACTAATTGCAGTTTTACTATCTACACTGCATCATATAAACGGGCAAGGCAAGGAAATGGAATGGCAAATATAGTCAGTTTGTTTTTATATTTACTGCACTGCAGTTGATGGAGTTAAATGACTGCAGTACATTCTCTCTGATGTCGTGTTTTCTAATTCTTGTCTGAAACTGTCAAAGCTCACTGATTATTTCAACTTCATTGGTGCGGCATGAATTTCACTTAATTATTCAGCAGGTGCAAAGTAGTTTTTAGGTTGTTTTTACCCAACAGCTTGACTCAAAACTACGTAACTTGAACAGTTCTCACTCAATTTTTCATGTGAGATGCATTTACACAAGAACACTTGTGAAAAATTTGGTTGCAAAGACCAAGCATGAAAGAAGTTACTGTGCTGTATGCAGCAAGTACTCAACCTAATATATAGGATAAAGTTTTGTAGCATATGCATGTGAGTACCGGTAGTTCTTATCTGAAGCTACATAACTCAGAAAGTTCCTGGTGGGTTCACTTCAAAGTTTCTGGGCTGATGCGCATAGGTATGAAGAACATTCTTGTAAACTTTCTTTGCAAAGAAACAAATACAAAAATGTATACTGTTATACACAACAACTGTCAGGACCTTAAGTGTTTTGGAAAGTGTTTGGAAAAGTGGAAAAAGTGTGTTTAGTCTAGACTTGATGTTGAAACTTAAAAAAAAAACAGTTCCATATGACCAAACTGGAATAATTCTAAAAATAACATTTACTTCATTGAAATATATAACATTTACTTCAGAATAATTCTAAAAATAACATAAAAAACTCATCTCTTTGCATCACAAAGTAGCTTATTGTGTTTCAAAAGCAATGGAATCACACACAAAGATGGTCGTTGACATGGCACATATAATTTAAGGAATAGTGTTGCTGGAATTGATTTGACTTTGGTTGTTTGCTGTTAGTACTTCATCAAACACACTTATCCAAATGCTCTTGCTTAAGCTCATTTGTTCTGATTCAGCATTTCTAGGATTTTTTCNTTTACATAGACAATTATGCAAAAATTATGATAATTGGTACATAGGGTAAAATAATGTTTTTCNCTTTGCAGAAGCTAAAAACAAATTGGGAACCACTAATATAGGCAAACTTACAATGCATACAACCAGTGAGCTTCACCCATGTGAAACCAACAGTATTTCTCTGTTCTTGTAATGCTGCTTGTTTTCCCGTGCCATATTCAGACATGCTGTGGATAGATCCTGCTTCTAATATAAAGCTGCATGGGTATTTGACTACTTGCACAGTTAGTAGCATTCACATTGCAGAACTCATGGCAGTGACAGTAACTGACCTTACAATGCTATCATGTCGCAGTGGAGGATAACCCAGCATACTACAGCTGAACACTGAGGGGTTCATCTCAAGCTAGATCAGGGAAATCAAGCAGTTAGCCTTCCGATTACCTGACTGACTCTGACAGAGCCTCTTTGTCCCTACTTTCATGGCTCAACTAGGAGGCAGGAGTGATGGGAAAAAGCTTTCAAATCCACTGACTTCTTAGACTCTAGTCACAAGGCATGGAGCACCAACAACAAACTTACTGGCAGGTCCAAACACTCTTGTCTGTGCCCTGTCCCAACAAGCTCCAGTGTTTCATAACTTGTGGAAAATGGGGCACCAAAGATGGGGACGGCAAGTCCAGAACACTTGTCAATAAGGAAGTATTAGAAAATTGTCAAGAAATTAAGTGTCTTATGAAACAAAAGAAAACCCCAAATCTGGATACCTTAAAAAATCAGTTGAAAAAGGTTTGGTGCCAGGAGGTGCGCTGGATTATTTCAGAATTTTAGCATTTCCATGTGTAACACGCTTGCAAATGGTCATAAAAAATAAGGGCAACATGACAAAATATTAATGTGTGTTTTTGTTAAATATAACTTGCTATTTAAGACCGAACGTTTGTTTTTGAAGGAAAAATGAAGCAGGTCCTAAGTTATTTTGCGCCAGCTGTATTATACAGTAAAAATGGCATAAGAACAAATGTGAAATTTCAAGTTGTGCTAAGCAAGCTCATTGAGCAACTACATTATATAGCAGTGGTGGCCAAACCTGCTCTATGTATGAGCCACATATTGTAAAACTCAAGTTACAAAGAGCCGCAACATAAAAATCTAAATACACAAATTTATTTAAAATCTACACTTCTGTGACATCAGAATTCTTTTGGAACCACTTATAAAATACCGTACGGCACACTAGCTACCAGTACAATTTTACAATATTTCTACACTTTGAAATAGAAATAAACAATAAAAAAGAAATAAATAAATTTTAGGAAAGCTGAAAGAGCCGCATGCAAACTTTCGAAGAGCCGCATGCGGCTTGTGAGCTGTAGTTTGGCCACTCCTGTTGTATAGTTTCAATCCATTAATTAATTAATATGTTGTTTTTAGGCCATAACTTTTAAACCAGAAACACTAGAAAGCCAATCAAAGGTCTCTAAAGACTGAGATTATAACCTAGTTTCCAATAAAAACTTGAGTCAAAAGATTGACTCCTGTGGTTGAGACCCAGGGCCCAATGACCTTGGCAAAAAAGGCCTAAACCTATTCCACTTATGATGTCACACACAAAAGAACAGAAAACCAAAACTTTCCAATTTTAAAAAAATCCAAACTGGAAGACTTACCGCATTTTTGAGGGTTTGAACAGCTCTCTAGCACAATTGGCTGGCAAGTTATAGAGTTGTTAAGTGACACTAGAAACCTGGTTCATGCGAACTGTCCCAGCTCCTTAGGTGTTTAATTGTGAAGACTATTATTAAAACTTTGTTAACAGAAAGTTTACCGAAATTTTACAAAATCTTATTCAATTTAAAGTATTCACACACACTTGCATTACCAGTGTCATTTCCATCTACAACTTTTTATACAAAATTCTTAGTTTTACAGAAGATATTCACTGATGCTATACTTAGCTATTAGCTTCTCAGCAATCATTCCACAAACAAATACATAACTTTCACACATCTCACCCTTGGCTTGATTCCATGATATTCATAAGTGGGTCTTTTTTCACACTTAAAAACTCTGAGGCTTGCAAATTGGCAGGCACTAGACCATGCTCAGCAGCATCAAGTTTTACACCTTGAGATGGTTGGGGATTTTGCAGAGTAGAGTGTGTAGGAAATCCTTTGTGCAGATCCATAACTTTCATTACATGATGAAAACTACACAGTATAGCATTTGCATCAAGGCACAAATGCCTCTATAATTAACATATAAACTTTATTCAAAACATGACTTATTACCAAGTCACCATGACTCCTGCAAAACATGGTGCAAAAACAGGGTGGTTACAACAGGTGCACAGCTCACATTTCTACTCTTTACCATATTGAAAGGTTTACATCAGCAATTCCCAACCAAGGGTTTGTGGACTCCGGTGGGTCTGAAACAAGATTTTCAGCGTTGCAAAGTGCTATTTTCGAGTTTGTACGCTTAATTAACACTTATGAAAGCTTGTAAGTGTTATTACTCAAAAGAACATTATCCAGGCTGTTTATTCCAGCCAAAATTACTAATTTAACAATTTAAATTGCTAACTGCCTGTATTGCTATTTCTGCTTCACGCTGTGGCTAACATGCTGACAATGGCATGTGATGCAATTGTAAGTGAATTGCAAGGTTTAAATTTTTATGGCGCAACTGTGGCTAGATTGTTGTTTGGTGCTATAGAACTCCAAAGTTCCTGGTGTTCAACCATGCCAAATATCTGCCAGGTCTACTTTGCCTTCCTATGCAAAATATTTACTGAGACTATTTTACCTTTTGTGGAACATGATTGTTTGAAGTGGTCATGCCATGTGACAAGCACAATGTACAAACGTGCATGCTTGGATGAGCATGTTAGCTTAAAACCCTAAATCTAAAACCCTAAACCTAAAACCCTAAACCTAAAACCCTAAACCTAAAACCCTAAACCTAAAACCCTAAACCTAAAACCCTAAACCTAAAACCCTAAA
>JGI24021J15306_10003749_pt1 | contig 17317 bp, 8 predicted proteins | sample Ectturendosymbi1_FD_15306 | JGI IMG/M metagenome (IMG submission 15306) | reverse complement strand
ATTTACATGAATTGGATAGATAGTCACAGCCGAGTCGAGGGTGTCACATTTGTGAGCTGCAGGATCAAGCGCTTACTTTTTCAGACGATTTGGTACTGCTAACGTATTCTCAACAGGGCTTCAGAATGCACTCGATCAGTTTTCCGCTGCGTGCTACCAAGCCAGAATGAAAATTAGCACTAAAAATACCGAGGTATCACGTCTCTCTACAAACCAAAGTCAGTGTATGCTGCAAGTGAGCGGAATTCACTGCGGCAGATGGAGAAATTCAAGTACATAGTGGTGGTATTAACAAGTGGCTGAAGGAGGAGCGATGAGGCTGATGCATGGATTGCTAAAGATAATGCAGTTCTTCATGAACTTTATCGCTCTGTGGTCACAAAAGGAGAGTCCAGCACCGCTAAGCCATCAGTTTTTAAATCGTTCTTTGTTCCGATCTTTGCTTATTGAATCTTGGGCATCAGGTCTGTAGCCACGGGGGGGCATTGGGGGAAGTTCCCCCCAAATTTTCTTGTTACCAGAAAAATTTGTTTTAAAAATATAATAAAAACAAAAATTGTGCTCCCCTGAAAATGTATTTTGCTCCTCCAAACCTCAAAACCTGGCTAGGGGCCTGTTGGGTAGTGACCGAAATAACATCTCAAGTACAAGTGCAAGGATTTTTGCGAGCAGTCCGTGGTGTGACACTTCGCGACACAGTGCGCAGCTGTGAAATTCACAGAGCCCTGAATGTGGACCCACATCGCCTTGGAATTGAGAGAGCACAGATATCAATATATCTGTTTCAGCCATTTTCCGAGAATTCCCCTACAAAAGATTGGCGAGGCAAGACCAACTGGCTGAACCCACAGAAAAGCGGTTCAGAGATCATCCAAGGCCTAGGTGTAGTGAATACACCTCAGACCTTGCTTGGTCTCTTCTCGGTGTGGAGCCAGCGGAACTATCTGAAATTGCTGTTGACCGTGAGGTATTCCAAGTCCTCCTAGGGCAGCAGCCCCCGCGACCCTCCCTAGAGGAAAAGCGGTTATGAAAATGAATGGAATGAATAACATTTAGGTGCTTTCGTTTATTCACCGGTGTTTATAAGTGCTCGCTTAGCGAGTAAACAAGTTCCTTAGACGGCTAGAAATGATCAACACGAACCTACAGATGGTTAGAAATGATTTGTCTATAATTCATGATACCTTCTGCAGGAAATAAAGATGCAAAAGCTGTTTCTAGTAAGTTCACACACCGCCATTGTTGCGTCAGCGTTATCATGCGGCCCGCAGGCTACCTCCTCATGTGGTTATCATGCGGCCCGCAGGCTAAGTCCTCATGTGGCCCACGGAGCAAGTTGAGTTTAAGACCCCTGCTCTACAGTGATTGTGGATGTTGGCAATGAAAAATGAAAGCTATGTTTTCATTAGAAGTGGCTAATCAGTTGCAGATATAGCCAAATTATTTCTAAAAGATATGCAGTATGGTACTTCCATTGACCCTGATTAAACTGAATGAATGGGTTATTTCATCTGAGGAGTAAGTTTAACACATATTTATTTTAAAAGTCTAAACAGTTATATTACTGCTGTAAAGTTGTAGTGACAATATGCAGTTGATCCAGTTAACATGCTAGTTTGATTTTTCATGATTTTATTCTAAGAATGTGTGTATATTGTTTTTCAGGAATTAAAAGAATTGCAACATGATCCGCCTGCCATATGCAGTGCTGGACCTGTTGGTGATGACAGTAAGTAAATGAACTTGCAACCTGATGACAATTTTGTGATTTTTGCAGTGTGTCGTGCTGTCTTGAGTAGATCTTGTTTATAAATCTTAATCAGCCGGAAGAACATTTCTATTTTTTCATTAACTCTTTGGCGTCCGCTAGGTTTCGGGGATTTTCGGAAAAAAACGCCTAAACGCGTGTGGCTTTGCGCGGGAATTTCTCTGGTCCGGTATGCTCTACAGACCCGGTAAAAGTCTCCAAAGACGCGGCAAGTCTTCTAGTCTGCACTCGAAAAAAAATTTTTTGCTTGGGGGGTTGTGAGTTTTTTGTGAGTGACGCCATAAGTGGAGGACTTTTAGGCCACCTTGGCCCACTTTGCCTGGCCTGGGCGCCAACCGTTAGATGGTAGTATTTCACTGAAGTTTTTACTGGAAACTAGGCTACAATCAGAGTCTTTTGATACTTTGGATAACCTGATGGGGTTTCGGGTTCAAAAGTTGTGATGTAAGTTAGTAAAAATATTTGACTAATTAGCTGATTAGATAATTAATCAATTTGTTTATTTTAGATCATAAGTTTTGAACCAGAAACACTAGAAAGTCGATCAAAGGCTCAAAAGACTTGGACTCGAGCCTAGTTTCCAATGAAAACTTAAGAGAAACACTTTGGCCTAGCGGTTGGACCCTAGGCCAGGCAACATGAGCCAAAATGACCCTAAAGCTACTTCACTTATTACGTCAGTCACAAAAAATCTGCAACCCCCAACCAAAAAATTTTTTTTCGAGTGCAATCTTGGTAAGGCAACCGAAAACTACTGTTTTTTTGCGAAAATTGCCAAAACCACCCAGACGTCAAAGTGTTAATCTGTTTGGAAAATCCTGTTTACAATGTAATAAAATTATTACAGAATTACAATTCAGTTATTTCATGCACAGTCAAGCAATTTCCAAAACGTTGAATGTTGCCCATTTTGAAATCAGGGTTCATTGATTTCAATCAGTGATTTCAATTGTAATTTAAATCAACCAATAAAAATAAAATATCAAGCAAAAAAATAATATGCAATTTTATAGAAATGTGTGATTTCTGTCACATTTGATTCGCAATATAATAGGTTTTCACTTAAGTATAGAAGGCAAAAAGTTCATATGATGACACAAGTTAAAAGCAAGTCAAGTTTTATCAAGGATAGCTTCTATAAGGTCACAAATTTTGTGTCAACTAAATGCAAAAATCACACGTCATGGACTGAAATCACTACTGGTTGCAGACTAAGAAGACCAAACTGTTAGAATGCCATAAGACTTGAATGTGTACACTGACATAAAGTAAAGGTTGTATCTACATTCCATCAAATATTTTAGGCTGTTGACTGTAGACAAAGCAGTTACAGAACATGTTTTTGATGCGTAATAACTGATACCGTATTTATTCAATTGTTAGCTGCCCTTGAACATAGGCTACCTAAGCCTCTGAGATGCTTTTGCGTGCTAGCATGTTTTGCATTTAATTTGCAATCCTGGTAATGATGCTTCACCACTACAACTTTCTTATATACATTATAATCCCAACTGTGACGGATGTGAACGTGATACTGAAGAGAATAGAATGCGAAAAGAGTTTGTTTGTCAAAACGTAGGCAAAAAAGACAGGCGTCATCTGTGCTTTTCGATGAGGTAAAGAAATAAAAAATGTAAGCCACCCTGATTATAAGCCACATGAAATGATGAAAAAAAACTTTATAAACTGCGGCTTACAATCAAATAAATATGGTATATATGTTTTTTTCGATTCATGCATGATGAAGTCATACTTTTTCAGAAACTGAACTAGTGAAGAGCGATGTTACAATAATTATTTTAGCAGGACTTTGAATCAAAAAGCTAGTAAGCTTCTATTTGTGCAAGCTTGCTAACATGCCATGAGTGTAAATGAATTTGCTAAACTGTTTGAGTATTGTCATTTCAATAAATATTTCGTTTTGTAAACCGAAACTGGTGCTGTAAACTGATTGGCATTAAGGGATATTGCAAAAGTCTTCAGTTTAAATGAAAGTTCAGCTGTTTCCAGTTGCTGTACTTGAAGTTAACAAACCACAAAAAAGTTACATTGATATAAACTCTCTAAAATCAAAACCTACAAGGGTCCGTTGGTGACCCCCTAGTTTACACATCAAATCATAAAAATACAAAAATCTGATTTAATTGAAAAAATCCAATTTATATCAACAAATGTGATTTTATTCTTTTTAAATCGTGATTTTTACCAACTCTGGTTGAAATGGTTGAAGGTTTTGCAACATGGGATTAATTTATCGCAATTCAAAGCTCAGGTTTCTGCTAAACATTGTATAGTTTTCAAATTGTCATTGATGGAATTGTGTTTGTCATCTCCTTTTTTGTATGAATTGCAAAGTGCAAGTTCCTTGTGTTACAAACAAGATAATGGTCACCTCTAACAAGTGTGACTTCTCAGTTCAGAACTGACATCAGAGTTGACTAGTAAAAGCAAGCTGGATACTAATGTGCAATGTCTGCTTGAAACTGGTACCTACTCAAAAAACGCATCTTGTTCCTTCATTCTGAGAGACCTCCAATGGATGTAAAGCTTAACATGTTGAAAATATTTACAATTTTGCCACACCTTATGCTGATGCCATTTTTCATTTGAAAAATGTTATGTGCAAGAAAGTTTTATTTTAAGTAAATATATCAAATATATCAATTCATCAGCTTATTGCTGTTTTGCAATCTTCAATTAAAATCTTTGCTTTGAAATTTGTTGGCTTAGTGCAAAAATGTTTGTATATCAACAATTCCTTGAAGGTTCTGAATTTATGGTCAAACTTACCAATAGCAAGTTTTAATCTTTTACATCATTCATAAAAGGCAAGGTATTGGACCTTAAATTTACAAGGTCAGTTTAGAGGTGCAAACATAAGGAAATCAATTCAAACTGAGGACATAACTTAACAAATGCTTGTTAAATCTTCATGAATTTTTATTCTACTTTAGTCAATTTAGTACAATTTTCCTTGAAATCTATAAAAAATTTTACGTTTTTATGGCATCCCCTACTAATTTGGGATGCAATTATCTGATTGCTTTTCTGTGTCATTAATTCAAGAAGATGTGCCAATGAAAGATTCTTGTTTTTTTTTCAGTGTTTCACTGGCAAGCGTCCATAACGGGTCCTGTAAGTAAATCCAGTTTCAAGAAAGTTGCGTCACTTGTTGCAAACATGTATTAATATGGTTTTCGTTTATTGGTGTCCAGATTGCAATGTGCTTGATATTCGACCCTAACATTTTTATGCCTATGAAGTTTTGTAGAATGTGTGTATATGTATATTATGAATGTAGGGAATGTGCTTGAAGTTTCTGAAAATTGTTTTGTATCAGGTTTATAGTTGGATAAAGACCTGTAACACAACGCATTTAAGATCAGTAGCATGCATCTATCATCTGTTAGCAAATTACATGCTATTCTGTTGTTAAGTATGAATTTGCTAACATGACACAGCATCCTTAAATCTGTAAGTAGCTGTGGTATGGACCACCATGACTTGCAAGATGTTTCACCCTGATTCATGCTGTGACTTGTTCTTCTAGTTAGGGTTCCTATTCAAGGAGATGAGCCAATGTTGTCCATCTTGCTTTTGTAGTAAATATCTTGCTGTTGGTTCTTCCTTGTGTATAATTTTTGTACAATAATGCCAAAGTGCTAATTTCGTATGTTTTTGGAAATTTGCACCTGAGATTTATGCTGTGGTGACTAAATAGCAGAACCTCATTGAATTTTTACTCATGCGGTTTGTCACTATTAGCACCTATACTGCACAAATCTGTTGATTATGGGTATGGTTAGGCTGAGCTCAAAAGTGTATGAACAGTATGGTTTCAAACATCAAAACACAAGTTTGGAATAAGAAGAGAAAATCTATGTGTACAGAATCAGTGTTGATCTGCAGGGTGCAAAAACAAGGCCAATACTATCTAAGGCAGGTCTTAACCAGGGGTCGGGAACCTTTTTGGCTAAGGGAGCCATGTAACCTACATATTTTTTATTGTATTTCCGTGAGAGCCATATAATATTTTTCAACACTTAATCCAACTAACTTACTAGCCAACGTGTGCATTTTTAAGCAAAACCAACAATTTCAACCATTGGAAAATGTCTGAATTTTCTCTTTAATAACATGCTTCTTGCTGTTAATGCGACTTTGGTGTTGCTGATGGGTTTGTAGTCTGGTAGATGGAAAATTACAGAAAACGTTTCATTCGCAACAATCGTATTAAGAAAATATCAAGCGAGCCACATGCCGTCATCAAAAGAGCCACATCTGGCTCGCGAGCCATAGGTTTCCGACCGCTGTCTTAAACTATAAGCATTAGAGATAGACCGGCCGATATTTAGGTTTTACCGATATCGGCATCAGCCAAAACGACCGATTTTATCGGCCTCAATTGGTGGTGAGAAAACGCTGTTATATTCCTCACACATGCAGGCAACTTGCGCAAGAATGAAAGCGCAAGAACAACCAGACAAGATGAACCATGGAGCACGCATTGGCCGTCGCAATCGAAACAAAAGCATCATCATTGATCAGATTAATTAAAAATCATAGCAAAATGTTGAAATTGCTGCAATTTGAAAAAAAATTAGCTCGTAAATCCTGATTTTGGAATGGTTTGAAGAAAGTTAAGGCATAAAATACATCATAGTTTTGATAATGAAGCAGAAAACAAGATTTAAAAATGCATAGAATACATCAACGTATGGTATCTTGGTTAAGGCGTAGAATACATTATAGTTTTGATAATGAAGCAGAAAACAAGATTTAAAAATATCGGCTATCAGTCCATGAATGGCCGATATATCGGTATCGGCCCCAAAAAAAGCCATACCGGTAGATCTCTAATAAGCATTAGGACACCAATCAACGTACGGTATCCTGGTAAGCTTCTATATCATTATCTCATGATGCACAGGCGCGGCTTTTATAATCTTATGCAAAAGAGGTTTAAGAAAAATTTGTTATGTGTTGTAGTTTTAGACAGTAGATAAATTCTTTACAAACTTCAGACAAATACGTGTTTGAGTTGCATGGAGTACGGTCTGGAAAATAATTGACACAAAGTAGGTCAAGATAAAGGATGCAGCATGAAATCACTCATTTTAAGTTTAATGGTAAGAGTGTGTTTTGCTTCTTTTTGGATGGAAGTGAAAAACTTTCAATTTTGCTTCTCTTAAGACTTTTGCACACAGGTAGTGCAGGGTATTTTTTGGAAACAGTTATCATTAAATTTAGGCCTGTTTTATAGATTTTTGATTAAACATTCAAAAATGTTATTGTGAATACAAAAAGTGTGTTCCTGGTTTCGGTATTTCGAGAATGAACAATGCTTGTCAATATTAAGAGGATTATTTTTGTGAAATTGTTAACACTTGACATATTCATCATTAGGCATCCAGTCCTTACCAAGGAGGACTGTTTTTCCTCAGTATACAATTTCCTACCGATTATCCGTTTAAGCCGCCAAGGGTAAGACTCATATACACTGTGGCTATTAATGAGTGTCATTTGAACTATCTGATGCTATTTGAGAAAGCGTGCGAATAATATTTGTCTTCGTGCTTTATCATAATTTTGTTATGTTTGTTGAGTACTGATTTTGTGTTGTATCAATTTGTTTTATTTTCTTGACTTAGGTTAGACATAAAATTAGTCCGAGTTTTTGAAAATCTTACCCCCAATAAAATTCAGTTACATTGATGTTTTTAATCGGTAATTCAGGTACATATCTTGTGAGGGTGTCAGTACAGTATAAAAAAAACTGTAATGCCGAAAATATGAGAACTTCCTAATTCCGTGTTCTGCCTAGTGCTGTGAAACATTTTCCTATTTCTATCAAAAGCACAGGAGGGGACATTCTTTACTATTCAGCTTTAATGAAACGCACTTCCCTGCAAAAAAACTTGTGGTGTTATCGTGAATTTTGGCAAGGTTCGTGGCTGTGAACAAGCATGCGAAAATTGCCGACAGTTTGATTGGATGCTAGTGAAATTAAAATAATCAACCAAAAAGTTATTCGTTTGGTTGCAGATCAAACCTCGAATACTCGTATCTCACTTAAGAAAGTTGCGTTTTTCTCATGTGTCAAAACTGCAGTATATGTTTTAATTTACTCTGGTTTACTTGGAACGTAGACTTTCTCGTACCTTGCACATGGTCAAAGCGCCAAGGTTCTGACAACATCAGATCTCATTTGCGTTTTTTCGTGAGAAACTGTTGAAAACTTTTAAAATCAGTTCTTTGTTGTGTTACAGGTCGCCTTTACTACTCGCATTTATCATCCAAATATTAATAGCAATGGAAGTATTTGTCTTGACATTCTTCGTTCTCAATGGTCCCCAGCACTAACTATTTCAAAAGGTAACTATATATCATAAAAAAGTGCGCTTGGCGTACATTCCGAACTCCGGTAATATTTCAGTGTGCTGCCTTCCCTGTAAAGAAGCACGTTCGCGTTTGGAAACATTATCTCGCCTGTGTGATATACCGTATTTTTCGGACCATAAAGCGCAGCATCAAAAATTGAATGCTAGCTGTTTTTTCTTTCATACATAAGGCGCATTAAATGAAGGAAAACTTTGGTAAGTTTAATCTGTCATTGCTAGGGCAAGTTTTTATTGATCTTAAAACTAAAAAAATTGATTTAAGTTAACAAAATTTGGACTGAATAAATTATATTTCTTGATTTTATATTAAAACGAACATTTATTAAACGAAAACACACAAATTCTCAACGAAACTTGCGACACAAGTCTATGTGCTATTGCGAAATAACTCTAAGTCTTGCGACAACACTGCAAGCCAATCACCAGGTGGACGAATTAAAGTTTAAAATTATGTAATGTTGCACATTTTCGGCCCTAAAGTTTCTGTCCTATCACATATCAAAATTATCACTCTTTCTCACCAATACTAAAAGAAAATTTTGACTAGTAATAACTGATAATTATAAAAAATTGAGTTTATTTCCCTATACAAAGAATATTGACTTAACGGTAAAAAATTGACTTTTTATTGACCTATCAAATTAAGAATATGAAACTTACTCTTTCTATCCAGAGTTCTTGCAGAAAATCACGTCATACGAGCGTACTACCAAAAAATTGACTTTACTGAAAACACTTGCCCTAGTCATTACGAGGGTGTGTAATCTGTCATACATGCCTGATCCGCTAGACACGAATAGAATAAAATAAAAGTTGTGCGTGGGGTTTGATTCGGTGTGCGCCAATGTAGTCAGGAGCCTTCCGGAGTCATGCGATCTGTGATATGTGCTAGCTACTCTCAGAACCATATACGCTGTTCATTGCAATTGTTGTTGGTTTATTACGTAACACGATGATCTGTTTACAGATACATCGTAAATTGCACCTTTTACCACATAAACTGGTTCTAGATGAGAAAGCACAACCAGATTAGGCGCACCGCATTATAAGGCGCAGTGGCGCACTTTCGATTTTTGAGAAAACTATCGGATTTTAAGTGCGCCTTGTGGTCCGAAAAATACGGTAATTGGAAAGCTTGCACAATGGAACTTCGAAATAACATGTATCGTGAGTAAAAGTTAACATTGTTTTTAATAATATGTAAATGATCCCTTTGGGTTTACTATGTGAAATTAGACTGAGCAACTCATCCAATTTTGCCCAAGCCGCAAGCATTTTCTTTTGGCGCAGTTGTTGGGTGTGGTTATTTATCATTTTGTAAAGTCGTAACTTGCCTGGAAAACTTGATGTTATTCGCCTCTTTAGTGCACAATTGAGGCGTATGTTTGGTCGGTCGATTGTCAGAAAATATTGCACACATTTACATATCCGATAGGTTGTACCTTTTGGGATTACACAGGAAAAGTGAGAGTTCTGGTAGTTAACGTATAGGCTAAAATCCTTTTGCAATTTTGCAATGACGCATGAAAACAGTTAGTTACGCAGGAAAGTTTAGAGTTCTTTTATTGAACGTACAGGCTAACGACTTCGAAGCGTCGACGCCTCGTTAGACTCCTACCCGAGGTTGCCGCATTTCAATCGCTTCGTGTTATTGGAGTCATGCATTACATTTTGCTGCAAATGTTCTAGTAAAGAGAGTGAGGTGCCATTCCTCGACGATAAATGTGTACTAAAGTCGATTTCGTATTGTGCAAATTGTGCGTGTTCACTTCATATTTCTTTTCTCACTTGTAGATTGTGGTAGGATTCTACATACATTGAGGTTGTTTAAAATTAGGCACATTTATGGAGACTGTTTCTTTATATACTTGATCATAAGATGTCCAGCATCGTAGGAGTATGACGAAGAAATGATAATAACAAGCAGTAAACAGGCAAAGGTTTCCTAAAACAACACATGAAATGCTGCTAAGCGTACACGCAGAGTACGCGAGTCTGCGTGACATTAACCATTTGGTTAATGGATTTACCATTTCAAATAGCGGGCATTGACCATTTATTATTTCAAATAGCGGCCCGCGGGCCAAATGTGGCCCGTTGAAGCATTCAGGAAATTCACTCCAAGTTATCACAGTAAATGTTAATGCTGACGCTAACTTAACCAAGACTTGCTTCTATTTCCATTAGAAGGTGCGGCCCTCCGCTGAATACGGCCTTGTGAAAGTGGCCCCCGAGCCAAATTAATTGCCCACCCCTGTTTTAGGGTACTGGAAAAGCGGACATCGTTTCCCTTATCTGAAGGCTGCTGCTTGAGAACTCCTGGGTATGACAGTGACATCGGCTCCGTCGGAATGAGTCTTTTAGCCATGCAGGGCAGGCGACTTGTATCCTACAGCTAGAAACGCGCCAATCTCGGCGCACGACTCTTTGCCATTCTCATGCTTATGAGAATGAATCCACATTTGGGCATGAATTGAACTTCGATTAAAGTCGCTTTGATTTGTGTAAATGTAATTCGAATTCGAATTTTAGTTCATATCTGGTTTTCGAAATTCCGCTAATTTTAATTCTAATATAATTTGTGAAAACAGACTTAACTCTAATTTTAATTCTGATCTAATTTAGAAAAGTTAAATTCTGGTTGTCCAAGTCTGACTGGAAGTATAAAAAGATTTTTGTCGCTGTGTTGAACAAAATATGGATTAAGTATGTCGTAAATGTTTAACTTTTCAACCTGCATAGAAGATTCGAAATTTGTTACAAAACACAGCAGCCTTGATTGCTGCTCGCCGTGAACCACCAAAGTAGTTTTTACATAAATAAATGAACATGTTGAGATGTTAAGCACAGAAATTACACTCCAAGTTCTTCTCGAATTCTTCATCATTAGTGAATGTAGGAAGCCAAACGCAATATTAAGTAACATCTTCAGCTACCTGGGGTAAATAGGATTCGTATCTGTCACTTACCATTTTCTTCCGGACCTTTTTGTGTTGTGAATTCTCGACTACTTCGCTGCCTTCAGTAAGAAAAAAGCAATAAAAAGAAACCACAGCAAAAGCAATGTGGGCAAGTTTTGTTGTCATTCATCAGCCTGCTACACAATCCAAACTTGACATTTATGGGCGTCCGTAGCCTGCTCATCACCTCTGCGCGTAACTCAACGTTGTAATCATCTTCTCATTTTTTCCAATTGCTAGCTACAGGTGCTTGCACTGCTGCGTTCGAACGGTGGTTCGTTGGAACTTTAGATAGATGCCTTATGCGTAATGCCCGGTCATGTTTAAGTAAAGGTCAACTGTCGTTTGCAGCATCTTCTGCCGGACGTCAATCGGCAACAGTGAACATGTTAGTTCCACAAGTTGTTTTTTACACAAACTTGAGATGTCCGCGGGTTGTTCAGGTAGCCGCAGGTCTTCTAAAAAACATACAGCCCGCGAGAGCTTTCTCAATCGCAGGAAATGTAGCAAAGCCCGACTTAAGGTAATTAATTAATTGTCGTTCAGAATTTATTCCAAACTAAACGAAATAAAATGGCATTTTGCGGACGTGGCAAACTTATGTTGATAACTTTGGCCCTTACATCTTTCTGAGTTGTGTAGGTCTGAAGAGTGTAGATATGTATGCTTTTAGACACACGTCTAGTGGATTCGCCTGGATTGGAATTGTTCTGATAGTATTTTTTATAACGGCTGTGCCGACGTTTATGTCCTTGTCCAAGTAGATTCAGTGATTGGCTTTGCTAGGGCAAAATTTTAAGAAAAAAGTTCTAATTTGTGTGAACATTACAAACCTACAACAACCTCTGCAAATTACGAGGAACGGTAGTGCATTGTTAAAAGTTGATTATTTTTTTAAAAGTGAAATTTGGGTTCTTTTCCAGCTCAGTAGATTTTTCCCTGAAGTCCTTCAAGTTATTGAGCTGATAGATATGTACTTTGCTGCAAAGATACTTCATCAATAATAAAAAATAACATATTTGCAAAAAATATTTGGATTTGGTGGGATGTGACATATCCCCAAGCAATGACATTGCATAAAACGGCCACGCTCGGTTTGCTTTTTCGCTGAAACATTTCGGTCATTTGTTCCGTAATAGTATTACAACTTGCCGTAGCAGTATTCACTACCCTACCTCAGATATTATGACTGAACTGACTCAATTTTTTCGGTCATTTAAAAAAGAGATCGTTGTACGACCGAAAAAATAAACCCAGCGGCCACGTAAAAGTCAGTTGGATAAGTATTACTGCACCGCTACAGGCTGGCTTAACCTTAGCCGATATATTGCCGCAATCATATATCCTTGTTTATAATATTTACATTCCATCTCACGCCTGATTTATGCTAAAACCAAAGAAGCAATTTAACCATTCTTTCCAACAAATTTTCTTTCATTAAACAATACTCATGTTTTGACCAGGGCTGCGGAGCGCCGTAGCTGGACATTTTGCCCGAAGCCGGAGGTCAAATTAAAAGTCGGAAGGAGCCGGAACTCAGTTCAAAATTTAGGACCGGAGCTTTGGAGCTATAGCCATTTGAGATGTAGTTACGAGTTACGACACCAGATTGCAACAGTGGATCTGCAAGACTGTTTCCTTGGTTTAATCATCGCTAAGGTTGTGGCATCGTAGCTGGCAGGCTTGGTGTTACTTGTAGAACAATGTTTCTCAATCACTGTTCTCAGGGCCGCATGCAGCTCCCAAGCATCGTTTGTGGGGCTATTAGCAGTTTTCAGTAACACCTCTAATATTTTGTGTAAGACTTAGTGCAATAAAAAACGTGTCAATTAACTTGTGTTAAAATTTTTAGTGTGGTTCTCTAGCAAAATTGTAAGTCTGGATTTGGCTTCCTTCAGCAAAATGATTGAGAACCACTGTTGTAGAAGTAAAAAAAAAGTTGACTGGCACAGCATCCTACTTTCTAGTCAGAATGATCAAAGCTGGTCTATAGTAGCGTAGGGATCTTAAAAGAACTAAGCTATAATGAGTAGGTACATAATATCTATAGCTTTTGTAGCTGTGTAATCCCGCTGTTAGCAAGGAGTATGATTAAGATATGACACCATTGCAGATTTAAGCGTGAAATCCACGGAACGTCATTTTCAAGTAGGAATTTTTGTTAAAAACATTAGGCTTTATGTTCGGCCCTCCAACTACTGCGTAACGGATTAAGGGCCCTTGGACAAAAAAGTCACCCCTGGCATAAGACTTCCTTTGTGGAAACTTAATCATTTGTGTTTATTGCTCTGGCGATGCCACCGTGTTCAGTTTAATAAAGATAATAAATCGGTTGTGAGTGGGCCCATTAGACGTGTTCGATTGTCACTTCTCGTTCGTCATTACGTAAGCTTGTTCCGATTCTTGAACAGTTCGTTTAGGAACGCGTTGTTTTTTAACTGCGTGAGTTGCAGACGCCTCCCCTGTGCTGATGAACTAGTATATCTTCATGTTTATAGAAGTTACTGTTTTTTCTTGCAGTTCTTTTGTCAATATGCTCGCTGTTGAATGATCCCAACCCGGATGACCCGCTTGTTCCCGAGATAGCGCGAGTGTACAAAACGGATCGCGAAAAATACAAGAAGACTGCCAAGGAATGGACCACAAAATATGCAACGTAGTGGTTCGGAATCACTTGCTTGCGTTGTTCTAGATTTGGTTATCTTCATATTAAGCAGCGTTATGTACGAGCTGACCTGGTTCTCTTTAGTTGCCAATCGCCGCACCATCGCTTCCTTTTGGTTTTTGTTGAGCCGCTTTTAGTACAGTAATTTCCACTTCCACTTCCACTGCTGCTGTGATTGTGATTCATTCTGCTTTATTTCGAGTGACGGCCGTGACCGCTTTCCACACCTGCTTGTCACTGTCGCAGATTTCAGTCATTAATCAACATCCACGTGTGTCTGTCACTCAAAGCGATTACCAGATCTTATTAATACTTTCGAAGTGGCTTTGGACTACCGTCGCGATGGCTGCATATTGCACATTGCTTGTATCGTGAATCTTGAGTGTTTTCGCTTTCGAAAGTTAACTTGGAAGTGCTCTGTGTGTAAATTAGCACGTGGCGCAGCATTTTGAAGTAATAAATGAACAGTTATACGCACAAGCTACGCATAGACTGATTGCTGAAGTGATGATACAAGCGGTGGCGCAGCAAGTGTGGACTCCCGGCCCCTGTCGGCACCCTCTGGTGGACGGCAAGTTTTTGATATAAACAGCTCATCAGATTTTGTGTTTCGAAGTCCTAGACTGGCAACCTAAAAAGTAGGAATAATAGCTGTGAAGCTGGCATATTGATACAATGTTTACTAAAAAGTCGGGGTCAAACCAAAATACCCTGTGTTGGTGTTGAAATCAGGGGCTTTTCAACACCCTTGCTTGGGGGTAAGTTTATCCCAGTCCCTCCACCTTGCTTTCCAGCTAAAGCAATTTCCCCTCACCCCAGTCAAAAGTCCTTGAACAAAGGTCAGATATGACATTTGACCGCAGGCACCATACATCACTGGTCCGGTATTTCGAGGTTAACATTGCGCTCCACTTGAAATCTGATGGAAAAGGCATCGCATGAAGTCACGGTAAATAATCAGAGCGAGTTTAATCCTTCAACTATCGTTCGATCGTTAGTAACGGCGCATCGTTGCACCAACTGAAACCTGGACTATGGAGTCGAAAAAAAAAATTTTACGCAGTCAGTCGCATTGAAGTTGAATTGTAGTGTTTTTCGTAACAGTAATTCATGTGCAGTTCTGGCACAACTTTATGTACAAAAAATCTATGTTGACTGATTCTTAACCTCGATCATATTTTGCAATAGTGAGATGAACGAGCATGTACATCGTTCAAAACAAAATTCCGAATCCGTGGAAAGTGCAAGTAGAGTTTATGAACTCACCTAAACAGAATAATCACTTCAAGGAACTGTGACATCGCATCACATGCCTAGAGCACGCAGTCAGGAAGCACTTCGTAAACGCAGCTACGCACAAGCAACAATAGAGTGAACCTGGTCGAACGGGGAATCTCTTGTTGCTTACCCGTTGCACTGCTGGAAATGGCGTTCCTTCCGTTGCGAGTTCGAATCTCCCATGAAAAGCCGCAACTAAACTCCCACTGGTGTCACCAATTGTTGGGTCATTTTTTAACCTTAGGTTTTTAGCACCAAAGCGAACACCACTGACCCCACTAGGACTTTAGGCGCAAGAAAAACCCAGGGGTAAAGTTGTCCCATACTTCGACTTGACAGCTGAACTGATATGAGAAAGTGAACTACCAGACTAAAGTTAACACATTAATCAGAGCCAGCTGTTTCAACAATTTCTCAATGCACAAGTATGTTATTCGCTCGGGTGTTAAAAACGTAACGAACAGAAAATAGAAGGAAGTTTGTTGCGCAAACACTTCGAGACAAAATGACATAAAACCACGAGTTTTAGTTTATTTTAGGATTCGTGACACTGTTTTCTTTCGTCTGGCTAAGCTTTCAGAAGCAGAAACCAGATATGGGGCGATTACATTTGTGATGTAATCGATTACGATTACTTGCCACATCCTCGATGACGAATAAACAAAATAACAATGCAATCCATAACGATTACATTGAAAGTAATCACGATTATATTTGTCTTGAAACATTCTCAGGAAGAAAAAACCCATTTGCGTGGTTTCACATAAGTAGCCTATATTTTCACACAACATACAATATGAATGAATGCAATAAATGAAATTGCCAATGTGGAAGGATTAAGCACCGGAAAAAATTAAAATCACAAATTATTCACTGAGATGTTTGTGCAGACAACCAGTGGCGAACTAGAAGTTTGAGTCAGAGCGAAAACAGCTGAAAGAAGCCCACAGGCCACTGTGAGGGGCCCACTAGGCAACAATGAGAAATGATGGTCGATCCTTACGTGTATGGCTATATACTACAACCATAATCAACAGAAAATACTCCGCGTTTTACAGCTCAACTTACTATGGTGTGAAGTTCGAAATAATCTCCCCCCAAACAATGTTCTGTGTCCGATGCTTTCAGTGAAGTAACTTGTGTAATTTTGTAGTATTCTTCATCTTGGACCTGTCAACTGTATTATGCTTCAGTAGAATACCGAGCCTTTAAAACCCGAAATTCATAAAGAAAACAATTTTTTATGTTTATCTTTTTTTACCATATATTTACTTTTGCTCAAGAACATGTATTTTTCCCAACACAATGTTTTTTTCGCAAAACACTTTTGTCAAAAATTGAAACGTTCTTCCAAAAATTTACGCTTTTTTAACACTTGGCCAACACATTGTTTATTTCGTCGTTTCCATGCGTACCTGATCATTAGCATAGTTTGGTCAACTAGTCATTGAACTAACTTTACCATATTTTGAACCGATTCAAACTTCTGCAACTGCACGTGGAACGCGTTAATTTTTACATAGCAAAGGAAGATGCAGTGGTCTTAACTTTCTTCAAACAAATTGGTCGCTGGTTAATGTAGTTCAAAGCGTTTGCACATCTACGTGCTATGACCACATGCTTGAACTTCTTCAGGTAAGGTTAAAAATTTTGCTGAGGTGTTTGGAATGAGTGTCGTTTCTGATGACCAGTACGCATCTCTGAAACTGGTCGAAAAATGCAAAAAAGGCCAACTTCCTGAAAATCAAAAGAATACTAAAACCGAAATATAAACCAAGTGGGGGCCCGGTTTTTACATTTAGCTTGCCAGGGAGGGGAAATCTCCCCTTGCCCTTTCGTCAGTTACGCCACTGCAACAAACACTAAATATTAATTAGACAAAAGTAATCAATATTTAAAATGTTTGTTACAGTTGATAAACATCAACGTTTCAAATCTTTTCAGTCAAACGACATCTACCAGGCTTGAAGTTTTGTCCAGCAATGCTGAAATATCCTTTGTTAGTGCAGTAATTTCAAAATTTCTGACTGTTTCTTCAAACTGCAGGTCACGATGTTTTCAGCTGTGTGATGGGTTTTCGATCTTCTGCGAGCTAGCGTGACATTGTGTAGCTTTTCATTTGAAATGAAACGAACAGCGATGCCAATATTGCTGCACATCTGCATGTCTATTGGACAAAAAGTCAACGGTTGACAAAAGCTCACTGGTTTCGTTGAATTTTTTTACAAGCATACGTGGATAATCT
>JGI24021J15306_10003748_pt1 | contig 17319 bp, 10 predicted proteins | sample Ectturendosymbi1_FD_15306 | JGI IMG/M metagenome (IMG submission 15306) | reverse complement strand
TTGTTCTAGTGGTTTCAAATATAGTGGGTCTTCAATAGCTATTGAAAAGGTTATCTGGGCCGCGATAAAAAAAGTTTGCCGACCACTGGTGTAAGGTGACAACTACAAATAGTATTCAAACTCAGTACAGTATAACGTTGGACGTACCGTGAAAGGTGGCAGGTACAAATGCCGGTACGGTGGTATTCAACTTAAATACTAGCACCATACAAACGCCCACCTAAAATAAGCGCCCGTGGGCGGCTTTCCGGAAAACCCCGGTACGTTCCTTGGGATGTGATGCAAATTGCAGTAGGCATTATTGCCGGTAACTCTAAGGCGTTCAACACCAGACTGTCTGTACATGCTTAACAGTCGGCAGGCACACATCGGCATGTAATGCGCACGGAGCAGAGCGCTCTCAACTGCAGTGGAGCACTGAGAAAAGGTGCCTCTTAGCTTGTTAGCTAAACGATAAAGTGATTTCAGTTACCTATGAGTGTCACTGTCATCCTTCAGTGACAGTGGTGTAGGAGGCGGGGTGCAGGGGGGTGAAAGCGCATCCCCAAAAGTTCTGATTTGGTGAAAATCCGGGCAAAATCCATGGAAATCTGGGCGAAATCTGTGAAAACGTTCGCAAAATCCCTGAGAATCCTTGCAAAATCCCTGAAGATCTGGACAAAATCCAAGAAAATACGAGCAAAAATGGCGCCCAACGTGCTGTGGTTTGAAAAAATGGCGCCCATCGCGTCATCTGAAATACGGTCTTCATGAGAAAATATTCGCACAAAAAATGGCCAAAATTTTTTTCGGGCAAAAATCCTTCGCACCCCCAAAATTTGCCTGCTCCTAACACATATATTCAGTGAGGCATGAGGTACTACACCAAGGTATTTGCAAACTTCCTCTTTGCGGTCTTTGAACCAGCGGCAAAAGCTACATGAAGACTGCTGCATGCGTTTACATGTCCTGTATCGCACTTCAACCATGCGTTAACGTCGTCTTGATGCCGATATGTCGNAGAGGCAGTGAGCTAGGATATTATACTAGATCTTGTTGTAGTCAAAATACTGCGCTGCAATAAACGGCTTATGTGGTGGAATCCTGCGCTTTGGCCAAAAATGCTTATCTTTTAAAACCCCCAAACACTCCTGTTGCTGCTGCAAGAATGGTTTCATCTTGATCGCGGCAATATAGTCGTTTCCGTAACATTTCCAGTTGCGTTGTTGTTGCCGTGCATTTCCGGATAACGTTTTCGCGTTTCCCCCTCACACATGATGCAAACTGTATTGTTTCAGGCTCACCAGATCGGTTTGGTCAACCATGTTGTGACGCAAAATGAAAACGGCGACGCTGCCTACTTGAAAGCTCTTGAACTGGCCAAGGAAATAAAGACGCAGGTATATAAGTCATGTGCATGCATTGGTGGCGACCCTATCGAAAGGTTTGTCAGTACATGACATACAACACTGACACGTTTTCTTTTACATGTACCGCCGTACCGTTTTCACGTTAATGTTTTCTTCAACAGAGCGATATGTTCTTTCATAGTATGTTTACATCGTTCTGCGCGTCTGAAACGAGTTACTTGCTGCAAACGTTTGTAGAGACTAGCCTGAGACTCTGCTTGTCTGACATTGGGTTTGTGTCATAACAATATGCAAAACACAAATCAACACAGTCGTTGTCAGTTTGATGTAGTTATATTTGGGAATGATCGAATTCGTCTTCGACTTGCAGAAAAATGTCTTGGTCATAATTTATAGCACTTGGATTGAAAAGATCTCCTAAGTGAGTAAAAATTATCGCAGAAAAATACTGTCTGAACTCAAAAGCTTAACTTTGGTTAATTACGAAAGCCTTGTGTTGGCGGAAAAGCAGGAAGATGTACTCGGTATACACGAAGCGCTCCCCCGGGAGACTTGTACAAATGTGTCGGTCAAAAAACAGGAACTTTTGTTCTGAAATACCGCTTCTTCAAGACCTATTAGGCAACTTCTATGACTGGTAAACAGAAGAGCTCCGTGCCGCCCCAATTGCGCCGATGACGTCTTGTGTTTGACCGCACCTGACGTCACAGTGTCCATTGCCGCAGCGAAGAAAAGTCCAACTTTTGTTTCTTTCATTTCAGGGTCCGGTGGCCCTTCGAATGGCGAAGCAGGCCATCAGTCGCGGCTTAGACGTGGACATCACTTCAGGCCTGGCGTTCGAAGAAGCTTGCTATGCACAGGTGCGATCCTATAAGTAGAAATGAATGCTGTGGACAATTAATTTACAGTGACCGAATAGCTGCCTTTCGACATTCGTTACCTCGTAATTGTTTCTAAATCTAATATTTGATTGCGATATGTAAACGAAAACAAGTTAAACCTGCATTGGCAAAGTGCCTTTAGTAATCCTGCATGCTAATTGTACTGCACCATAACAAAAGAAAGGTTAAATTTGAGCAATCAAAGTTTATCGGAGTTAACCTTTTATCCCTGCCGCCATCGAACTCCCTTGCTAGTAAGTTAACTGCTCATTTTTAACAACATTAATTTAAGCTTGCTCCCAATTCATGGCTGGTCTTTCAAGACTCGGTGCTACAGACAAAGTTTGACCACACAAAGGCAATTGAAAAGATCAATGTTGAAAGAGCAGACCCATGTAACGAACGTGATCGTACTTGGGTGCATTTATATCAAGTCGGATGAAAATTACAGACAGTTTAGTGCCACTAGTGGTCAGTAGAGAACCGCGAAAGGTTTCAAGCTTCGTTGTCTGTGTCCAATGAAAGCGAAGTCTGAGAAAAGTGAAGACTGTTGTTACAGCGGTTCGTCGTTGTTACCTTTTCGTGTGTTGTAACCTGATGCGGTCTACAGCGCGTTTTTGTTGTGCAGTAGAACAGCAATCGGTTTGACTGTAAATGCGAACGTTTTTCTCGCAGGTCATACCAACCAAAGATCGACTGGAAGGTTTAAAGGCTTTTAAAGAAAAAAGAAAACCTGAATACAAAGGCAATTGAAGGCTCTCGGTTTGCTGTTGAAATATCGTGGAATCCGCCTACTGTGCTCTGTTTTCATAACTTCACGCTGATTCGGACTTGCACATGTCCGCATTTCAGCAACAGGCCTTCACAAAGCGAAAAGCTACTCGCAGTGTTTTGCTGGGAAAGTCGATTTCGCTTCATTTACGTATTTTCAATCCTGTAAGCGGCAAGCAAAAGCGTGCGGGCAAAATGATAGACTAGATTTAAGAGAAAGGACGCGAACTGAAATTTCAAACACGCTATCGGTGGCAGATCCACGGGGGAGCGATTGTGACGACCCTCCCAAAATCTACGAAAGTAACTTTCTTCACCATGATTTTGTACAATTCGGAAAACAACACACCAAAACCAATTCCGAATTAGTCTTTCGTCATCTTCGAAATGTTTCATTGTTCGCCGTATAAGACCATTCTGCCATCCATTGTTTTGTCACATCAGTGTTGTGAAGTACACTTCATCTCACTTCGGTAACTAACGCGGTTTTGAGTCTTCACCACCAAATATTATCGCCTCCCCCCCTAAGGTTACAGGCTGTATGCGCCCCTGCGCGCTATGGCCATTATAAAACAGGCTACGTAATTAACAACCCAGTAGCGGTGGCCAGTAGTTCTCAACTGAGCAGGTCACAGGCGGTGAACAATGCTTGCTTGGCACTCCACCGCGTTGTTTGATGCTGGCCGTTCCGTGATCGGCGTTGTCCTTCGCTTCCGTTGAGGCCATATTGCAGAACTCTGAATACAAAGGATAATACACTCCCTTGCGCACCTGCACTGGGCGTGTGCGCGCAGCCTGCAACGACAGCGAATCTTGTTCGAGTCACGTGCTCGATTACGTAGACGGATGGGTGTAGGGCGTAGGTCACGTCATCAGGGTCGTAGCCAAGGAGGAGAGGAGGCGGGACCACCCCCCCAAATTTTGCGCAGCGATTATTATTGGCAAATTTGTCATGAGCGTCTGAACCCATTCAAGTATCGAAGTTGGCAATCCTCGCGCCCTCCCCGCATAATTTTCCTGGCTCCTACGTCATGGTTCTGTGTGTGACGTCACCAGCACGTCATAGTTATGATGTAATCCGGAATGTCTGGAAAAGCCTTTCTTATCGTGTTACTTGTCTGTCTGGCGCGAATTGACGCGGATGAAAATAAAATGCAAGAACCGCAAATAAATGAACTGCAATGAATGAGTTTATGATTCTGACATGATTCTGACTAAACAGAAGTTGAAAGAGTTGCGTTAGGATACAAGTTGATTGCCCGGGTGTAAGGTTGCCAGACGTCCTTGATCGCCAAAGGACTGTCCTTGAATTCGCTATCAAAACTCGTTATGTTCTTGATCCTTGAAAAACATCTTGTTGTCCTTGAATATTTTGCGACGTCCTTGAAAATTCTTGAATAGTTTTGAAATTTTTCATTTTTGAACTATTGATTACATTAAACTGTCGAGAATCAAGAGTAAACAATGTAAAAATGAACAAAACAGTGTAGATTTGTTCCATCTTAAGCAGTTATATGCAGAAAAACGAAGTATTCAAGAACGGATGTGTCCGGGGGGATTTTGTTTTAAGGACCCTTTAAACACATTCCTGGACCCCAAGGCGTTCAAGGGTCCCAGGTCAGGAATACCTGATTTAGAGGTTGCTGAATGCATCGTATCTATAGATGTAGATTCTTATTCCCACTCGGTTTACATAGGTTTGTTCCATTATCTAATTTTTCCGTTCGGCGTTTGTTTTTCTAACTGTGCTCATTTCATTTCCAGCTGTTGTTTTCTGACCCTTGCCAATGGGGTTTAAACGGAGTTAATTTTCCAAATTACCTCCATGGTTGTTCAATCCTATGTGAAAGAGTGACAAATCTGGTCATCATTAAATGGCTATTTTGCTATTGTGTTTGCATTTATTCTAATTTCCACTGACAATTACTATTCTTTGCTTGATGGCTTTTTGCAATGTTTCTGCTTATATCAGCTTAGTTATATGAAACAATCAACCAATCAATCAATTAATGTAGCAGCAACTACGAGAACAAAAACCATTCTCGACTACCAAATTCGCAACCAACTGATATATTTTTTTTCGTAGGGGGGACCATATAATTACAACTTGTGGTTGTACATAACAACTAAACATGTTTTTGACAATTTCGGAGGGGGTCAACTGCGCGGTTGCCCAGCCCCTGGTTATGGGTCTGACGACTGCAATGCTCGTAGCTCGATGAAAAGCATTATATATTTCGATGCGTAGGCGAACAAAAAAATTTCATACTGGAAAATTTTTTTTATAATTTTATAGTGTCCAGTGTTCAACCTAGGCCTGCGACCTACATCATGGGTGATTTTTTGCGTGACGTCATCAGGGATCTCTGGCTTGGAATAAACTTTTGCATAAACACCCACACTCGCTGTGTTTTTATCGCAGATGTTTTGCCAATGCCACTAGCTTCAAAACAAAAGATATATGATTTTTTACGACGCAAACCTGCCATAAAAATCTCAATTTGCGTACACAGGATTGGAAAGAATTTTCAAACAAGAGCTGATCGATTTTCCACTTTTAAATCGTCAATCACCTAAGTGTAGCTTACCTATAGAAAATATAACAATGACAACCAAACGTAAGATTCCTGTACTTATGTTTGGCACTCTTTTAAATTTGCAGAAAATCCAATATTAAAATCAACTTTCCTGCTTGTATCCTTTTGACACAGGTCAAGACCGCCGAGTGAAACCCAATCTAAGCTCCACATTTAGCATAGCAATGTGTCGAATCACTCATTTCCAGCGAGTGCAATTGCGATTGTCACCTGTAACTTCGCAGCTGACTGGCTCTTTCCAAATGCTGCAGCTCATCCTGTGTGACCAAAAAATGAACCTGGGCCATAAACATGCTGCTGTAGCCATAGGCCTAGCTAAGGGTGGAACAAGGAAGCCATGCCCCCAAGTTTCTGGCATACCTTGTCGTTCTGTGCTTTGAGAAGCGGTGTCCCAAACAAAATACTGTTGCTCGCTTAAAGTCAAAATATTTGTCCCAAAAAAAATTTGGGCTGGCAACGCTACTGGCTGTAGCTTACAAACTAGACTCAGCACTTTTCTTCTCTGCAGAACAAAGTGTTCACAATTTGAAACCTTGTCTTATCGTTCTAAAAAAATTAATGCATGACTTAATAAAACTTGAAAAGATCGAATAGTCTTTGCACAGTGACATATTTGCTCAGTTCTGACTTCAGGACATCGAAATTTGACACAAAAGCATCTCAATCTCCACTTGTACTTTATACTGCGGAGTCTTCAGAACTTTTCCTGCTGTCCAAGCAAAAACCCATAACACCACCACAAACATTATTGGCTGCATCGTTGTGCCTCTGCGTTCACTTTACACAAGAGATGGCAACAGATCTAGAGTACCGGAATCAAATCCTGCAGGATTCTGCATTTTTATTCGGACCCGGTGTCAAGCGCAATTTCTAACCTCGGCGAAATTTCTGACCTATTATTGTTTATCAGTAATTTTGCTTCTCAGAGTAAAGGAATAAAGTTTGGCGATTACTCTTTTTGATATGTGTTGTGTAAATTCAAACTTTTTGGTTAGATGTCAGATACCCAGAACAAACATCTACAGTACGGGAATAACTATAACCACAGGAAAATATTGGACTTAGTGTTAGACCTCAATTATATTTATATTTTTAACCCGACACACCCAAACACTGAACCCTTCGCCTTAATCATCAGTTTTCTCAGCGTATTTGATATGTAGAATATTACTCTGTGCACGCGCACATGGCGTGAAGTCAGAAATTTCGCAAGTCAAAAATTTCGCTTGACACCGGATTCGGAGCCGGACTCAAATTTGCGAAAAACCGGATCCGGGTCACTTGTTATTTTCGGCAGTAACAGGAGTCTGCGTGGTCTAAACATGTCATTCTTAAGTAAAATATTGCTGAACTTCAGTTGCATCGATTGCATCAAAGATGCTGTGCCTGATGCAACAACATTGAAGTGATCCAAGTACAACCTGGAGCCTAACAGTGTAACGTGGGCTCCAGGCTCACAGAGATGAGCACGGAACAGGACTGGATCAGGGCTAAAGCCAATTTTGGCCGGATCAGGACTGGATCGGACTGAGAAAATAAATTTTTGCACGCAATGCCCCACAAATACACCTAAGTGTGATTATTCTGAACGTATCAAAAATCTTAGTTGTGATCCGATTTTACAGATATGCTAAATGGCAGTGTAATTTTGCCATCAATGGCAAAAGCTCTGCTGAGACTATTTTGCTATTCGAACTATATCCACGTTTGCCCACGTATATAACGTTGCGTTCTAGTAACAACGTGAACATAGTTGAGTGGTTAATGCCTATGCCTGTTGTGCAAGTGTTCGTTGGTTCTGCTCTCACCATTTCCTTTGGCTTAGCTTGAAGAGATTACTCCTTTGATGGGAATGCTTCTTATGTAGGCTGTTTTTTCAAAACGTTTGAGGTTTAGGGCAGTGGTTTTCAAGCTGGGTGTTGTTTGCCTTCTATCTAGGGTCTCGAGAGCTTCTTATAAATATCTTCATAATTACTTCCACATTTTAAATTTCGTACGTAGAATCACTTTTTGTCGTAGTCAAAATAATAGGATTACCTGGCAATAGCGCAGTCAGTAATTTTGTTCGGGATGGGCCAGTCAATGACGTCGTCAGCCATTGACGTCGTCTTGAGTTCGATTGTTACTTCCGTTTATTTTCTAACAGCTGAAAATTGATACAAAGTACCATCAAAGATATGAGCAATTTTGTTTCGGGGGAGGCCATGGCCTCTTCGGTCTCGTTCTGGCTGCGCTACTGTTACCTGGTAAAACTGATAACCTACTTTTTCATTCCAAATTGTTTTAAGTGTGATTACAACTATTACAGTACTGTTGCGTTCGGCAACGCACGAATAACTTTGTGACCTAAAAATGTGCTGCTTTTGTAAATTTGATACCTGATTGCTGTAGCTAACTTGGGAGTTATCCTAGTTTTGAATGAGTCGTGCTGTGGTGTGGAGTTATTTGTAACGGTACGGGCCTCCCTCACTGATGCTGCCATGTGCATGAATTTAATACATTATTTTTGTTAAGCATAGTGATATCGTACGTTATTTTTAGTCGTTGTGATTTTCTATTGTGCAAACACAACTGCATTTTCTATGTCTGACTGGAAAATTTCGGAAGGGGGTCGATAGGTTGAATTGAGTTGCAAAATGGGTCGCTGCTTCAAAATTGTTGAAAAACCACAGGTTTTGGGCTTACATTTAGGGGTTACGTTTGCAGATTAAGTTTCAGGTTTAGGTTTTGGTCTAGGTTTAATTTTAGGTTTCGGTTTTGGGTGTTGAGTTGAGGTTTGGTTTCAGGTTTGGGGTTTTAGGTCATGTTACAAGGGCTTTATGCTAATCCAAGTTTATCCTGCATCGTCCTTGTCGTTTGAACAATCGAAAGAATCGAATTCTCCTAATGGCAAAATAACTCCAGCAGTGCTTTTGCTTCATGAGGAAAAATAGACACTGCCTTGATAAATTTTGGAAATGCCAAATGGTTATGTCTATTTTGCCTCATGAGGCAAAAGTACTGCTGCAACTATTTTGCCTTCAACCAATCACATTTGGCTGAAGGCGAAATAGCTCCAGTGGTGCTTTTGCCTCGTGAGGCAAAATAAAAATACATGATTTTACATGGGAGGATCAGGACTGGATCGGATTGATGATTTTCAAAAATTTTGCGGATCAGGACTGGATTGGATTTAATTTTATCGGACAGGTCTGGACTCGGACTGAAAAATTTCACAGTCCGCTCATCTCTGCCAGGCTCCACCAGTAAGATTTAGAAAATTTATGAACACAAAATGGTTAATCAGTATCATCAATTACGGACTGAGGACATGTTATCTTTAAGTTACGACTTAATGCAGTCAGGCACAGAGAAAATTTTTTTAAGATGATGCAACTTATAACGAAACGCTGAAAACGCAGTAAAGTAGTCGGCGTTACCTTGCATCTCGGGCCCCCTTAAAAGTGGTGAGTGCCTGGACACTTCCAACCACCTGTTCCGCAGACTATTCAATTTTCTTATGGCAAAAATAACAACTTGCTTTATTATATGTTTAAAGACAAGTAATCGCTGCAGTAACAAATGATGCCGAACTGTATCTTCATAATTACATGCTTTGACAAAAAAATCAGTAGTTAATGCACCAAAAGCAAAAAATTAGTACCGATCAGAATTTCAAATTATGTTGTGATGGACATAAAGAAAGCATTTATAAATCAGCGCGCCAAAATTAGGTAAAATAAATTGATGTCGAAGAGAAGAAGAGTTCATGCAGGGCAGTGCAACAGAAAAAAGAAGCAACATGTCTCTCAAATAGCCTACAAGTTGGAGATATTCTTGCCGAAAATGTGCCTGTCAGCAATACTACCGCTGCTGGCTGCTTTACTGTGCAGCCAGCCCGCTGGGAAGTGTCAACGTGACTACCCGTAACGGTTGACTGCCACGCTAAGTGTCACATGACCAACAACGTTCTTCCTGTCTTTTTTTCACTGGCTTCACAACTGCTCTGCAGCAGCGGCATCAGTTGCGAGCTGTACACTCGTATTGATACGTTAAACCAGACTTGCTGTGCAGCTGTTTGAAGCGTTCAAGGCAGATTTACATATGTTATTATGGAAAAAGGATACCACATTATGAAGGCATTTTTAGTGAAGGATACCACATTATGACGGCAGTTTGTAGTGAATTACCTTAAAGTGTCGTGTAATATGCAGGATTTTGTACGAAAAGCTAATTAACCCCATGTGCCTTGGTTCAGTTGGTTGCACTCATCAATAAAACAGGTTGTGCATAAGCTTTTTTAAAGCAAAAACTGCATACCAGTTGGGAAAATGTCTGAGGAAAGAAACCGTGACGTTTCAGAGATGTTATTACAGTTTTTTCAGTGCAGTGCAAAATTACAAAATCACATTATAATGTACATGGCAAAAATTGGATGTTTGTCAAAAGTGGAAAAACTCCAATGGCACCCATATGTGGAGCCAGACATTTTCATTTGGCGGACCAGTTTTGTAGCAACGAAAGCAGTCAATAGGCTTCGTAGGACTTAAGAAAAAGACCCGTTCTGCTTTCAAAAAGGATGGCTTCGCTTTATTGCACGTAGCATCATTACGTTTCGCTTTCGTGACCTCGCTGGTATCTCTGGGAAGGTTGCGCTGCTGTAAATCATTTCGTAAACATTTGCAAGTTTCAAGTTTATTATCGTTTCATATAACTCAGCTATTGAAAAGAAACGGTACTGACGGCCATTGCGCAATAAGGAAACCAATTGTCAGTGAACTGGAAATCAAAATAAATGAAACCACAATGGCAAAATAGCTGATTAATGTAAATGCGAGTGTCATATAGGATTGGTGAAGGACCATGGCGGTCATCTAGTCAACCAACCCCGTTTATCACTTTATGTGTAGTGTTAAGAAAATAATCGTTGGTAATCAAACAAAAAGCAAACAAACAAACATAGACAAAAACAAACAAACAAACTTAGAGCATGGTGAAGTAAATTTACAGATGAAGAGAGCATGCCTATGTACACAAAGGTCAAATTTAATTGAGGAAATTTGGTGTAGTCCAACAAATGTTCAAACAAAGTATAAAAAGAAAAAAAATTTATGAAGTTTAAAAGCAAGACAAAACAAAAAGCTATGGTTTATAATTACATGTCAAAATATGGGATGCGCACAGGAAAGAACGAGAAACAAAAGATGAAGATACATCAATAGCAGACAATATGCAGGGCCGGATTTACCTATAGGCTACATATGCTTAAGTCTAGGGCCTCAAGATCCAAGGGGACATCCAACAAACTGTGGTACGCCAATTAGAGTCAATGGTCGGTATATGATCATTTAAATTAAACTTCGTCAAAAATTTATGTCTTAATTATTATTCACAAAAAAAGCGCGTTTGGTTCTGATGCCTTAGATTAGTGGTTTTCAGTTCATCCAACCACGAAGCCTTGTTTCTTAGCTTGATGGTCACTAATTGCTCAGCGGAAGGTCCTTTTCAAGTTTCAAAAGAATTAAAAGTGAATTAAAGGGTCGCAATGTTCCAGGAGAGGTTGTCCACACTAAGCATTCGGTATATTAAAAGTGACAAACTTAGGCAAACACATTGTAATGCATTCTTAGATAATTTTCTTGTGAAGAAGGCCAAGACAAAACCTTTTTCACTGTTTTACTGTGTTATGTTCAGCCTTACTTGATTCGATGATTTTAGATTTTTATTTCTTTATACGTATTTCAATAATGACAACATAAGCGAAATTTAAACCAGTCCAGTCGCCACGGTGGGCACTGGTGAGCTCATCCGTTCCAAATTTATATATGAAACACTATAAATCAGTAAAGATTTTATCAAATTTTCAAAATGTCAAGTCCCCTTGCGCAAATTTAAATCCCTTATTCAAGACTTTCTGGCGACCTTTTTTCTGGTTTTTAAACCTCACATCTTTTCACGCGAAAGTTTAGTTACGTTCGATTCTTACCAGTCTGAAAAAGTAAGAAACACGCGAATCGCGAACCTAACAGTTACAACCATTTGGGTGCGTTTTACGTGACGTGTTTTGCTCGTGTGTGAGAGATTTTTACAGCCGTGGTAAGCGAGTTGCAACGTGGTTCTCACGTTGTGCTTTAAAGTCTTTTTGCCGCCACACATACTCTATAGGTGCAGAGTGTTTGTTTTTCTTGAACACAGATAAGAAAAAACATATGTGATTCTTATAAAAAACGTAGGCCATGTGTTTTGTCAAATATTGCAATTGTGGCGATTTCGGTTGGTTTGCCTGTGGCAGTTAATAATCTTGTTCCCGCCAGCCAAGTAGGATTTCAACAATTCCGTGCAACTGAACGCTTTTGCGTCGAAGGCAGCAACAAACACAGTGATCGTGGGCACTCCTGTTATGATTTAGAATTTTTTCTGACTGTACTTTCAGAGCGTCATTTTCGAATTTTCACCAATTGACTAACGCTTTCCATTTTTATTCCTCGCAACAATGATTGAGGGGGCCTCACAAGTAGATTGGCCTGGGGCCTCGCATTAGTTTAATCCGGCCCTGACAATATTGCATTAATCAAATTTCCGAAACTCTCAGCGTTTAGTTTTTGATAAGTGAAAGGTTGCTAAAATATATAGTTACGTATCTTTATCATCTAGGAGGTGCTTCTTCAGTGTCCACTTGAAGGTGAAAGTGGTTGAAGACTTAATACAGTATGGTATTGAAGACCACACTTTTGGACCAACAAATGTTAGGACACATTTCACTGAAGAAGAGTTGACTCTCGGTAAAAACATCATGTTAGAAGTGGATAGTTTTGTAGGGTAATGAATTGATTTGAGCTGGCTGGAATAAAGTAATTACCAAAATGACATGGAAGCAGTTTGTTATAGTAAGAGTGCATAAATTTCCCTACTGATGATAAGGTATATAGTTTGGGAAAGTATAATGTGTTTAGGTGTTGGAAAGATTCTTCCAGAGATGTTCGCTTTAGTTGGTCATATTAGTTTTATAGCTTTATTTTGGAGATTAATGAAGGGCTGAATTGTTACGTTTGAAGCACAGCCCCAACTGAGGATTGAGTAAGTAATAGTGGAATTAATGAGTTATAGACAACTTTCAATACAGATAGTGTTGTGTAATGTTTGAGTTTAGATAAAACTCCACAAGCTCTTGATAGTTGAGCTTTCACCTTTTGTACATGAGGTTTCCAGCTTAGCTTATTTTCAAGAAGAACACCTAGGTATTTCAGGTTATCTTCAGGGGAAATGCTATAGTTATTTATAATAACTTTGAATGAGGTAGGATTGTGTTTTTGAGAATTTAATAACATAAAATTAGTTATTGTAGTTAAGAGAAAGTGTGTTGGCTCTGAGCCAGTGGTCAATTTTACATAGTTCAAGTTTGACAGTTGTCTGAAGAACATTAAAATGGAAGTTTGACATATCAAGATTAATATCATTAGCAAATAAAGTAGTATGAAAAGAGGAAGCTTGAGTGATATCATTAATGTATATTAGGAAGAGTAAAGGCGAAGTGCTGTAACACTACCCTGAGGGACACCACAGATTATCCTTTCATATGAAGATTTAAATGTCCCTATTTTGCTGCACTGCGTTCTATTATGCAGAAAATTTGAGACGATTTTGTGCGAAACACCTCTTATACCATAGTGACAGAGTTTATCAAGTAAAATTTTATGGTCACAGTAGTCAAATGCTTTTGATAGGTCCAGAAATAAGGAACATGTGATTAATTTATTGTCAAAGTTTTTGAGTAGTTCCTACGTCAGATTTCACTCAAATATACCAAAAGGGATGCAGAGGTCTGGTGATGCCCGGACCAACGGTTTTATTGCATGTCGCCCATGAGCATCGGGAAGTGGGGCCATGACTCCCTGGATTTTGAAATTTGTAATGCAGTATTCTTATTAACTTTTTAGTAGAAAAATGCTTTTTTCCTACATTTGAGTTGNTAAATGAAATTTCACCACTGCTCCCCTTCCCTGAAAAATATCCGTTGGTCACCGGCCTGGAAAAATCCACTACTTCCCGCCCTGGAAAAAATCTTTCCGACACCCCTGTTACCGCCCTACCAAAGTCTAGTATTAAGGAATGCGAGAAATACGGGAATTAGTAATACGTAAACACTAGCTTTGACAAAAAAACAAGTTTCGAAAAATTTAAAAACATTTTTAGGAGTATTTTTTGTTTCTACTGTGTTTGTCGTCATTCTTCAGTAACGTGTTTTATTCTGTGGGCCTGACTGATGCATATGTTTACAACAGGGATATCTAGAAACTGAGGAGTTTCTAGATATCCCTGGTTTACAAGCAAAATTCTTCTAGTAAATGTGTTTGTATTGAGGAACTAGGTATTGCATTTGTGCATGCAAATAAGTATCAGACAGGCCCACCAAAAATAAGAGAGCAATAGTGTGGCATGATAGGAAATAGAGTTGACTATATTTCCTATTATAAATAGTATCTGAAATTGAACAACCATGCAGTTTGATGTATTGCTGTCCTTTGTCATTTTGCAACTATAAGCTAATTGCTAAGGATATTGTTTAGTACAAACAAATGGAAGAAGTTACTCTTTTTAAGGCTTATTAAAGCCAACTTTGTTAGGCCATCCTGTAACATGGAGGATCTTAGACTCTTTGGATGCCTCCTGCTGTTTTGCATGCCGAGGCCCGTCGCCCAATTCACACCCCTGGATGTCAACGAATCGAAGCCTTCGTAGAAATGCACACGCACTTAAATCCACATTGGTTTTACTAGACAGAAAAATGTGTTGAACAGTTGAAGAATCATGTCCAGGAGCTTAAAATTATCAGTCACAAAATATGGTGGCTATGGGCGTCCGAAGAAATTTTCCCCGGGGTAGGCAAAGTCGACATTTTGCTTATCGTATTCAGATTGCTGACAATGCAATTCGAATGGACGTTCACAAAACGTTTCACCCTTTCCACACCACAACGATAATGCCCTATATTACGGCAACAATGCAAAATGCACTTCGTTGGCAGCAGTAGCCAGGTAAATGACGATAGTTGACACAATAGGCTATCTGTAGACTTTTCAAGCAATCAAGTAGACTTCTTTCCAAAGAAGCAAATTGCCTTGGCACTTAACGAAAGAAGCATTGCCATGGTCACTAACGAAAGCAGCATTGTCAGGGTCGCAACCAGCGGATATTTTCCGGAGGTGCAAGATGATTGTAGCTTGTTGCTGTACCTAACAACTAAACATGTTTGTTTTTAAAAATTTCGGGAGGGAGTTTCCCGAATGTCCTCCTGGTTGTGGGTCTAGTCTTGGTCTTTTAAAGAAACCACAAATATTCATTTTACCAAGCAAGACTTGTCAGCGCCAATCAAAAACAAGAGCTGCAAACGTCTGAGATCTCGTCCAAAGCGATCAACCACGCTTTAAATAAAACCTTGCTTGCATTTGCTGATTTTTTCATGGTGAATGCTCATCAGTCATCATACATAAGCCAAGGGGGCCAAAGAGCCCATAGCCCCCCCAAAATGTTTGGAAAATATAGTCATTTTGTGCTTTGAGAGGCGTTTTTCTAAACAAAATAGTATTATTCGCCTGAAATCAAACATTTGGCCCCCCCAAATTTTGGGTTGGCTACGCCACTGCCCCTGACCACCACGCAGAAAAAAGTTAAGAAATGGTGGTGAATCCGGATGTCGTGGATGCTTATACTAGCTACTGTAAAAAGAACCGAAACTACCCAAAAAACGCAAGAAAAACAACAACCTACTGAAAACCAAAAGAATGTTAAATATCAAAATGTCAGCTACAGGAGGACCAGTTTTTGCATTTAGCTTGCCACGGGGAGGCGACTCGCCACTCTTCCCCCCGTCAGTTACGCCACTGCTCGCTGCATTACCTGCGTTCTACAGTCGCATGCGGCAAAACGCCTGCTACCGTAACTTCAAGAGTTTCTTTGAAGATTTGTTGCCGTGATGTTAATGTTATGCATTAAAGGCCAACAGTAGGCTAGTCGAGCAATCCACTCGCAAGTTTTGCAACCTGCCTCCACAAGCAAAGGAGCGGACATGAGCGAACCACAAGCTCAGCACTGCATGACACCAGAACAGTGAAACTGGCTCTTGTGCAGAATGAGTGTCATGCCGGCAAACAAAATATCATTGCAAGAATTAAATGAATTAAGCGCAATTAAGCTGCTGACTTCAGGTTTTCTATAAATTTTTTTTCTTAGTCCCAATTTCCGGGGGGAAGAAAATGCCCATTTTGCCCCCCCTGCGGACGCCCATGATCGTGGCGGCAGTCGTCGTTGCAGGTGCATACCACGCTAACGAAAGGACACCGCACAAAAGAAAACAGAACGACAAAAACCTGTAATGCGATGTGCCTTCTGCTTCGCCTGCGGTACAACTTGAGGTGTATATTCTCAATCATTGAACGAAAAGGGTATCTCGATAAACCGAGTGATTTTACTGTCACTCCTCTAAGTGTCGTATTAATCATGCAAACATGCAAAAAGAGACAAATCATTTACCGGTTTGGTCTAAAACAATTTTACTCCGTGTTGTAAAACGTCGCGAATTCGTCGATAGACATATCCATATTAAGGCAATCAGCCCTGTGCTGTTCAATAGACAGAATCACGAGATTGCCGAGTCTTTACGAAGACATGCGACTTCGCAAGTAAGTCTTCACGAAACGCAGTGTGATGAAGCTCAGCTCTGCCTGCGCAGCCAGCTGGGCCAAAGAGAATCTAAAAGTTGGCAAAAATATATCAGTTTTCAATAACGACTCTGGTTTTTCAGTTGTTCTTCCTAACGCAATGTTTTCGAAACGTCCGAGGATACCTGGGAATTTTGACCTTAATCGTAGGAGGTTGCAACTTAATCCATGCAACTCAAGCTACTTGCGATCAGAGAAGTAATTTCCTCAAGGGAGACAATATGATCCAAAATAGCCGACATTTTGCAATAATTTAGCTTCAAATAATTTGAAAGCAGTGCCGTCACGCGAAAAAAATTTTGGGGGCCAAGAAAGATTTGAGGCGGGCGGCATGGGCGTCCGCAGAAATTTTTCTAGGGGAGAGACAACCTCGACATTTTTCTTATCCTGTTCATGTTGCGGACGATGCAATGTAAATGCACGTTCACAAAATGCTTTGCCCTTTTTACACCGTAACGAAAAGTCCCGTGTTCATGGGCGTCGGAAGGGGGGGCAGGGGGGGCCTTGCCCCCCTGGATTTTAAAACTATTAGCAAAAAAGGTTGTTTTTTTCAATTTCGAGGGGTAGAAACCAAATTTCACCACTTTTGGCCCCCCCCTAGAAAAAGCAATTTATCCCCAAGGGCAAGAAGCAATTTATCCCCAAATTATATCATGAACATGGGGTTCATCTATCCCCTTACTGCTTTTTAGCACATAATGGCGTATATGACGTGACAGAGTACGAATGCCTTAAAATTGCATCCTTATTTTTTCTTTCTAACTGTTTCCATTTATTCCTGGTGATGGCTTACGCACAAGCCGAAACAAATAATGTTTTCGATTATTGTGGCTGTTTTGTTTGCAGCAAGAAGCAAGTTTGGCGCCCCAGTGTTCGCATTTGAGGTCTTTTGGAAGCAATGTACTGTATTGAAGAAAGTACTTGTGATATTGTTGGGACTTCGGCGTTCCCGCAGTCATTCGGCGCCCACCGTAGTGATTCGGCGACCCATAGTGATTCGGCACCAGGGTAATTGTGCTCCCTT
>JGI24021J15306_10003746_pt1 | contig 17322 bp, 10 predicted proteins | sample Ectturendosymbi1_FD_15306 | JGI IMG/M metagenome (IMG submission 15306) | reverse complement strand
CAGTGGGCCCACTTTCAGCTAAGTTTTCCCTCCCTGGCACAAACCTCTAGTTACGCCACTGATCACATTACGTGAGATGTCCGGCCCTGGAACTAATGTTCAACTTTGTTAGCTTATGTGGCTTGCAGACAAAAAAGTTTGGCGACCTTGATCTAAAACGTACGCTTTTTGCTGTCGGCTGCAGATTTTCTCTAACCAGGCCAAATTCTTCTCTTTGTGGCCAGCGTGAGCTGGCCATAGGTTTGCAGTTGCAACAAAAGGATCAAAACGGCATAGCCATCAGTCACTGTTGCAACCAAGTGGGGGCGAAAGGTGCAGCCTACCCACAAATTTTGGACGGCAAATATTGAACCGTTGAGCAAAAGTTGTCATGACCCCACAAACCCAATTATTCATTCCACCAAGCTCTACAGCTGGGATTTTGCCAAAGTTTCTGCGTTAGAGCTGAGTAGGCCTACCATGTTTTTTTAAGGCGCGCCGTGCCACCAAGTAGTAATTGAACGTTACGCTGCAGGGTTGCCAACCTGTTTTCACCAACAAAGCCAGACCTTGTCACATAAGAACCAGAAAAAAACAAATAGCAGTTTTAAGGCATATTCAGGGTGTAGTGCTAAAAATGAGGTGTGGGAACCAGCGTTGGAGTCTCGAGACATGGTCTCGGTCTCGAGACCCATTTTTGCGAGTCGCGGTCTCGATCTCAGTCTCGAAGGCTACAGGTCTTGAGGCTTTAAATATTGCAAACAAATGGTACTATAGTAAAATTTATATAATTCAACGACTTTTTGCTTCTTGTATTTGCAGGTAAGAAACAACCAAAACAGGTCGGAAAAATGCCAGAAATTTGAAAAAATTCAACTATAGAAGTGATAACGACTTTTTTGCAAAAACTTCGGCAAAATGCATAAATTTTGAAGTCTCGGACTCGGTCTTGAATTTCACGTCTAGTGTCTCGGTCTTGGTCTCGGGATTTTTGATGAAGTCTCGGTCTCGAAGTTTTAACCAGACCTCGGTCTCGAAGGTTGTGGTCTCGACTACATCACTGGTGGAAAGACCGTTCCCACACCAAATAAAAAGGAAGACTGCACTAAATAGTTCCAACAAAGTGAGCATTCGCCCAAAAGAATTTCCATTGTGATGTCACAAACAGCAATTACACAAATATGCTACGGTGCTATACCCGAGTTAACTTGTCATTTGTTCATTTATGCTGCTCCAGGCGCTTCAAGTAATGTTAGTAGTACAAAAAGGTGTGGTAACGCGTTCCAACCTCACTACACCCTAGGCATATTCACTTAAAACGTGCATAACCAAACACAAAATAGATATTACAATTCGAAGAAACATTGATATAATACAATTCCAATCTTTAGAAGCATTTTCTTTCCCCGTGATTACACTGTCGTACATTTATTTCTTATCAATAACACGGATGATTTTTAGGGCAACAGTAAAATCACTGCAATATTCTGTGCACACCACATGGTCACAGACTCTTGTCAGAAAAAATTTGTAATGAAAATGCAGCTCAGACAATGTTTTGCCAGAGCCAAGCCTTTCCGACTGAAAAAAAACAGAAAAAAAGCGATTCTTTGTTTTCTTCATTTTCAAAAAAAGCCAAAGGTGTTCAAAAAAAGCCAGAATTTCAAAATCTGCCTTCAAAAGAGTCAGACTGGCAAGCCTGCTGTGCTGCGTTTGCCTGGTTGACGTTGCGAGGTGTTGCACAACTGCATTGTTAGGTCATAACAATTCCTTGAACTAACGGAACACGCTCCATGCGTTTTGCCATATGGCGGCAAGTTGTTTGCTAACGAAGATAGCTTTTTACACTCGGCGTTATGGTTCAACCAGAGGCATTAGTACCGACAAGAAACTCGTTCACTAACCTTTATGTTGCAAAACTTCGATGTAGACCTACAGCGGACTAACCGACTGCACTGGCAACAGACCTAAAACTGCTTTTTCGCCTTGGAGGCTGCTAAAATCTTACGTCAGTTATACGTTTGCCGTATTGCTTTCCTCTTTTCACCACTGCCTTTCGTGGCGCCATCTCCAGGCCGCCACATCACTTCCCTCTGCATTAGCTTGAAGTTCGGCATAATAACAAATTTTCAATGCAACTAAAAACACCAATTTTGCACAGCCCAGCAGCAATCGAGAACTGTGCAAGCGAAAGTGACCGCGTTTGCGATTACCTAATTTAAGTAAGGCTGGGAAGTTCTCACGCGAGATAGGGTAGGGAAAAACAACAATAGCATTATTACGAATGAATCGCATTGTTGATACTATTCGATAATAGGGGCTGGGTGAAAGTCAGTTACGTAAATTGTGAAGTTCAGCGAAGTGTAAAACATATTTTATTTTAGAGCAGTGGCTTTTAACCAGGGGGCGCGCCCGCTCAGGGGGCATCAATAAATTTCCAGTGGGCGCGAGCCTTTAATAGCCCTGTAAAACCCTGAAAATGTGATCAATAAATTTACCAAACAATGCATTTGTTTTTACAACGTTTTTGTTGCCAGGGGTGCTTGAAACAACTGACAAGTATTTAAGGGAGGCGTGGTAAAGAAAAGGTTAAGAACCACTGGTTTAGAGCATTTTTACCTCTGTTTCCACTTGGATAGTGACCAAAAACGGGCGCATTTTATAAAAAGTGCGTCACTCAAGGGGTTGTCACAGACGTTAGGGTGGGCAATTGCCCCAAACTGCCCCTCTCTGGATCCGCCACTGCGTCCACGAGCTTCAGAAATATAGCACAGTGTTTGAGTATACCTGCTGTTCGTTCTGAAGCCTGACTTTCAGCGGAACAGATCAAACATTTAATGTGAACTATTTTCATTTAAATTGCTGTTTGCTCATAAGGTCAGTTGTTTGCTCAAAGCTAGTCGGCATGGTAGGCTCACGAAAGCAAGTGGCCTGAAGTGCTTTTAATACCCTGCGCAAATTTGCAAAACTCACGTTAAGAAAAACATCATGTGTAGCGCAACGTTCTGTAGTACTCTTGAGAAATTTTATATCCTCAGCAAGGCAAAGTAGTGGCTAGCAAGCTTCACAATTGGTCAAATGAAGAAGCATTGAATAATAAGAATGAGAGCAATTGCATGTACTTTTGTAAATGGCATGTGCATAAAACCCCAGTCGCTTCAACAGCAAGGTAAATTAGACTTGAGATTTCAACTGTGAAATTACTGTGTATTTCTTCATAAGCAGCCCTATACATTCTTTTTATATCAAATGGATGTGAATCATTTTCCAAATACCACCGTAATTTAGTAGTGTCCTAACCACACAACCCTTAATTTAAAAACGGTTCGGACAAAGCTTATAGCGAGCAGGTTTCTTTGATACATCTTATGCACGAAATCAGAATAAAAATGTTCATAAAAGGATCTTCTACACTGATTAATACACACAAAAATTAAGGTAAGGACGGACTTGAAAAACAAGCGAATCACATAGCTTTTCTGGCAAAATATCCTTTGGCTACTTCCGCGAAATTACAGAAGTTGTGTTTATTAAGATCAAAATATTGATTTCCTCCCAAGGCACACCTCTTGTTCTTACCTTCGAAAGAACTACCAGTGGAGTGGCTAAAAAGTAGACACACTTTTCTGTGGTTCATTACAGTGAGAAAAGGATACGTACCGGCAGTTGAAATTCATAATAGCTATCTACGGTCAAAAATTTTTGTGGTAATGAAATGGACGACTGAAAGTGCGACTACACGCACACTTGCGCATGTTCGGGAATTTCATAATTTTCGAAGTTTTGTGCGTGGACTGCAAACTGAAAATAAACGCAAGTCACGTGAAAATAGGAGTGCATTCTTTATAAAACTTTCCAAGTAGAAAACGTTGCATCAACTGACATGACGACGTCCACGGTATAACACTTCCCAAACGCCTCTTAACGTTTGGTTTCCTGACCGACACACCTGCACTTCAACTTATGGCAACATTTTCTTGTCTATTCGTCCTCACCATTAGTGGCTTTTCATGGTGACAATCTATTTTACCGCCATTTCCCGTTCTCTCCAAATCACGTTCTGGAGCGAAGACCATTAAAGCGTTAAAAACACCATTTGACATTCAGTCATTGCTCAACGTCCTAGACGAAACCATTTCATTTCTGCTGACCTGCCGAGCGGATTTTCCCTCAAAATTCTTTTGAATTTTTTTAACAACGATGCGTGGTGCGGCGATCGCCTCATGCGAGACCTGCATTGCGCTTTGCGGCGGTGCAGAAGAACATGTTGAAAAGCAGTACTTCGTTTTTTACAAAGCTGAGTGGTGAAAGCGCTTTCTTTGGGTGAGCTTGCTTCGCGCAGCCTTACCCGATTACATTTTCATTAATTCCCTCACGGGAGACTAAATCCAGTGGTTTGTTTCAAATAGGCAGCCATGATCGCTGCTGGTGAGTTTTGCAAAGTCACCAAACATATGATAAATTCACGAGCACCTAAACTTTTACAGGACATACTAATTCCTGGTAAAAAAATTTGATTGCCAAAACATGTAGCTGAAAGTAAGGATCGTGATTTATTTTTTCGTCAACATTATTTGCTTGCCCAATTGGCTTCCGGTGAAAAATCTTTCTGAACACTGCTGACAACTGTATACATTTTAGGAAGATTTAAAACATTTCCGGTATGTTCTACTTCCCCTCTGCACTTCCTCACCAATAGCGGACCATTGCGCTACTCTTGTCGTTTGTGATTTCTGTAGTCAAAGCAAGTTCCTTAAGGAGTGCGAGTAGACCGAGCGCATACAAATTTAGCGAAGACAGTTAGGTACTTAAACGCCTTGTCTTTTTGGCATTTCCAGACGTTTTTGATCACCAAATTATTGCTATATTGCTGCCACAAATCAAGGTTGGTGCCATTTCTAGGGGAAGATTCGAAAACATAAAAGTTAACTCACTGCCAAAGTGTGTTTGCATTGATGCATTTGAAAGAATAGTTTAAAGATCAAGTTAGATTAATTTGTAGTTGTTCTTGCTTTGTCATTTTATATTTTTCGTGTATTATAAACCTGACATTTGCGTAAAAAAATTGGAAAATCTTATATGAAACACAAAATAGAAACCGAATTACGGTTGTGTGAACTCTTAATAAAGCTAAAATTTTGAATGGGAGTGGCTTTTACAGTGCTAATTATCAAATTTTGATAAAAAAGCTCTATTACTGTGGCATACGATGTGACGCTAATGATTTTTACAAGTCATTTATGAAATAGAAAACATTATATGCCAGTCACAGTAAATCATTCACAGTCAGTCTTAGTCATAGAGTTCCTCAAGGATTAACTCTTGGCGCTACAATGTTTTAATATACTGTATATATCAAAGCGTTACAATCTGGCTCAAACTTTTAATCTTCCTCTGATGACTCAACTTTTCCTATATTTCATAAATGTTTAAATGATTTGGAAAGTTTGGGGAAAGTAGAAGAAAAGAAAATTGAGGCTTGGTTGCAAATTAACAAATTGCCACTGACCTCCGAAACAAAAAACTGCATACTCTTCTCTAAAAAATCTAAATTTCTTTCACTACAGATATCCACTGGCAAGTAACACATTAACCGAGCAGGCAACGCTAAATATCTCACTGTTTTTCTCGACTCTGATCTGAAATGGAATAGCCATGCATTTAGGCAACGAAGTAGCTAAAGCAGATGATACTCTTTTTAAACTACAACCTTTTCTTGATGTGGAATTGATGCGGTCAGTACAGGGCCGCAATCAGAGAAAATTTTCGGGGAGGCAGAAGTCACTTTTGGCAACGATCATGACGTCATCGACGCACAGTCAACCATGATACGACCTTTTTGCTACGATCAGCTTACCAAGTAACGGAGAGGAAATGATGACAAATTCAGAAAAGCGTAAGCTACTTCACGGTTTCACGTTTATTACCAATCCCACATACTGTTTCACCTAAAGCTTTTTTAATGTTTTAACAGTAGTCTTTTCGAAGCTTTCAGATGTAAATCCAATAAATCAATCAATCTTAGACATCAGTTAATATGAAAAACAGAAGTATAGATGACGCATCATACAAATTACACAGAGAACAGCATTTATACAAACTAAATCATTGAAGATGTCATGACTCATGACCAACACGTGGAGGATGGAACAGCAAGCAGCATGCCAGTCAGCACGATTTAAGTACGACAGAATTACCATCGGTAACTAGAACAGAAAAAAAAAACAAGATCCTTATATCACAAATGATAAAATGCAGACGAAATTAATCTGTGCAGGATGGTCGGGCTCTGGTTTCAGCCAATGACTATCAAGATCGGTCAGGAGTGTGGTTCAAGGTTCTGGCTACCGTGATCCAGTGGCTGCTTGGTAATTGCTGACAGTCAAAGCCTTCGGTTAAGAACATGATCTTTGTATTCGCGGGAACGAACGAGAGACAAAAAACAATGATTTTGCGGTTATACGGATGATGCAATCTAACATGGTGACCACAGCCGACTTTCGAGAGCAAGCGTGGGCTAGAGTTACACGAGTAAGCGCTTTTACTTAAAAATATCTTTATATTTGCATAAATGTTCTTTTAACAAAATTCCTGCAGGCACATGCTTTCCTTTACCAGTACATCGGCTTTCAGAAAATAAGACGCACTACACACAGAAAACTCCTTGACTTTTATGGCTCCAAATTAACCATGGTCTATTCATATCTAGGTATTACTTCGCTGAAGTACCTCTGTCTTTCCCTGAACTACGCCGGGAAATGGGTAGTTCTTACCCGGCTGCCGCCCAGAAGTTGAAAGAGCATACTTCTCATCCTTGCTTGTTTTCCTTCCTGCAAACAAGTCAATGTCCAACTGCCAAAACTCTTTTTTTGCGATTTGCGTACCTGGTACTATTTCAACAGCTTGCTCAACATCAACTTCACTTCCCATCGTATCAGTCACTTCGTTATTTAAGACTTCATGTTTCCTGTCCTACATGCCCTGCTTCTGTACTTCTGAACAGTAAATCAGCAGAACCGTCGCCAGAAGGTCTTCTACAGGGGGCTTTATGTTTGTGCAGGGGTTTGACATGGTAAAAATTGTCAAAACTCCACTAATTTATAGTGTTTCATATTTCAATTCGGGAAACTTAGCCCACCAAAATCCCCCTGGCGACGGGACTGTAATTCAGTAAGCAAGACTACTTGCTCGGCTTCGCAATACCAAGTGATGCTGACATATCCTTCAATGCGAAACATAACAGTGTTGATTGAAAACCACGCTGTAGCAGTAGTCTCGATTGGTAGCCGATTTCTGATGTGTGAGGTCACATTCACAGCCACAACGCAACCTTTATGAAACGGATGGTTTCACTTCACAACTAGCACCTCAAAGTTTGTCTCCAGTTCTGTGTTGGGAGTTTTTGGAAGCATGATACATTGATTGTTTAATTGTTTTATCCTATATGACGCACAACAAACGCATGCGAAAAAATTGCCTTGAGAAGTTCACGTAGAGGTAATGCAGTCTCGAGAAACAACTCTTTGTGTGCAGCACATGAACCCCATCATATTTGCAAAACTTTCGGGGGGGGGCAATTGCCCGGTTTGCTCGTTGCGGCCCTAGATCAGTGTATTTTCAACCATCTACAGTCATTTACGATATGGCACACTTGCAAGTGGAACAGGCAACAAAACAACTTTGAATAGAACAACTAAGGTAAACAACAGAGCACTAGGACACTTGCAAAATTTTAAGGAAATCACAACATACCCACAAGAGAAATTTATCACTCAGCACAAATTCGTAATGTTCAAGACAGTTACAGTCACCAATTAGAAAAATATATGCCTAAAGTAATTAACAAACAAATCCGTTATAAATTACCCCGGAATACGTGCTTTTATCCCACCAGCAAATTAGCACCGCCAAAAGAAGATTGCGAACACCATTATGTAAAAAAGCATCCAAACAACAACTATAACACATTTCAACACAAAGAAATAACACCTCACTGCATCCAGAGCATTTACTTTGATTACAAAAACGTTCTGTTAGAAGCCACAAAATCTTATGATTAAGTTTTTCTTACTTCCTTATTACATTCATGATAAAGAAATTACTCACTTGTTTGGTTGCTTGGTTTTCGAAAACAGGCATTCGCTTTATGAGCACAGACGTAAGCATTTTCGATGTGTCTGAAACATCTTTCCACAAAATCAACATTTTTCTGTAAACCTGAGTAAGCTCATAGTGCAAGCCAAGCCGTCGACAACGCAGCTCCATGCTTATCTATTAAAACTAGCGCTGAACATCATCTTTTGTACTAAACATAATCTGAGCATCATTAGTGGGAAATATCTTCTTATTTGCTTAAAACAAGATATATAAAAGGTACGCTTTCAAGAGTGTAGTTTATCGCTTTCAGATTAAGACACTGCAGTAGGTTATAGCTACTGGTAAAGTAAAATCTGTTCAGAAACTTGTGGTGGATAGTTAAAATAAAACTGCTGTAGACAAGGACTCAAAACTCGTAAAATGCCTCCGTAGCTATACGCATAATGTTATGCAGCACTTAAAGTCGAGTTTCAACAGGTCAGTAGCATTGACGCGAATGTCACACATCTAGGCTTTTTTGGCTCATTTTAACTGCCCATGGCGACACTCCTACCAAAATCATTTCATGTGCTCAGTAGTGAAAAATCCTTTCACAATCCTGCTTTTATTAGCTAGGTTTGCGCCCTGCGACCAACACCCACATTCAAAACTTTCACGCTCCATGTCCGCCCCAGAATAAATGACCTTTGGACGACAGGCACAGCAAAACAACTTTATTTTCGAAGCTTGTCCTGCCCGCTATGAATAGCTGTACCGAAAACAGATTAACACGCAAAATGTATTGAATTCGGTTTGTTGTTGCATAAATATGCGAACATTTCCAGAGCGTTTCAGCGTTGCACGGACAAAGGAAAATGTTCCTCAACATAAAAATAACTAGGAGAAAGAAACGCAGATACTTGCACGTTCATCTGATCGTTTTATTAATCTTGCTTTGTCAGGGGCCAATGCATTCAATTCTTAACACAAACTAAGACTTTCCGCTAAGGTGGGTTCCTAATTTAAAACTTGACAGATGTAAAAGGTGTTTACAGATCAGTGGAAAATGTTACACTTTGCATACAAAAAAGTTGTAAAACTCTTTGACAAATTTTGCATATCAACGCCAAAAACAGAGAGATTTAGTGCTTCACACGACTCAACTAATAAGCAGAAACAACGCAAAAAACAAGTAACCAATTGTCAGTCGAAGTTGTCTCAAATGAAAACACAATTGCAAAATAACTTATCATGGGCATTATGTAAGAACTCGAATTATTGCACGCAAGTTAATGAGTTTCAAAACAATAAAGGGATATCGTTGAGAATAAATGAATCCAACATTGTGTGATCAGGAATATACATGCATGCTTGTTCGCCATCAACCAAAACTAAATGAAACTGATGATCGCGAAAAAAGTTTTCAAAATATAACTTTGTTTAGTAACATCATGGATGTAGCTTCTACTGACGGAAGTATTTTACTGGGCAAATGTTACTTTCGTGTTTGTAAAGAATACATCTCTTCATTAATATTATTAGGTCAGAATATTTTTACTTAACGTATTGGCCATATTCCTTTACTACACTTGAACATGCCACAAAGACACAACAATCGCAAAATTTCTACTGCAATTCCCCCGAAAGAGCGCTTTTTTTATATCCAGGTTGCAGTATTTGTGTCAAATTAAGTATTTTGTCAAATTCAAGTAGGTCATGAAAAAATGCATACTCCCGTGGCCCGTAACACCGTAATAAAAACACTTTCAACTATAGCTTGAAATAACTATTCATCACAACAGTAACCGCAGTAGTTGAAAAAAAATAAAACTACAGCAGCAAAGAAAACAGTGATATTCCACACCACGAATGTTTATTGCAAAACGATGAATCTTTTCTTCGGATCCGTCACATTCACAATCATCGCTTCTAACAGGACAATGATGGACTTAAGTTCATTAGACACCTGTTGAGATAAAGTAAATCACGATCTAACAAGTAATTCTAAATTTTCAGACAAAAGCACCATTCCATAAAAACTTTTAGCTTTTGAAGATGCAAAGAAATTAAAACATATCCAAAAGAGAGTATTTTATCTATTTCTACAAACTAAAAGCAGTCAACTAAGTAAATTGTCTTTTTTGCAATTTCGTAAGATAATGTTGTACAGACACAACTAGCAGAGAACCAGATGCAACCACAATTTAGTAATGAAAATTTTACTGTGGTAAGAGTTTGCTCTTCTGCTTTCCGCGTTCAAGTTTCCCCCAGCTGCACATAGACCCAAAGCAGCTCCAGTCCATGCCAAACCGTAGCTGTAACCATACGCCAAGTACTTGAAGGTGGATTCGTTGATGTGCACAGTGAACAGAATAGACGCCAAAAATGCGGAAAGACCTTGCAACAGATTATGCAAAACATGACATGAGACTTACATCATCACTTGGGAATTTTTGAAAAAGTGCTGTCTGTTTCGCATTGCCTTCAAACTTCTTTCAACGGTAGTGCATGCTTTGTGATTTAGCGTCGAAATTGGAGATCATTTCAAAAAATACAAACATGTTTGTTGAAGCGACCTAAGAAGCCATTAAGTACTACTTAAATCAATTTGCAGAATAACACCCTGTTTTTGCGAACAGGTATTACTTTTCATAACACAAACTTTATAATGAGTAAAATAACTTATTTTTGCTTACATTGATTATTGTTGAAGCAAATTGTCAGAAGATGCAAACACTGCGCATAAATAGGAAATTCTCTTCTTTTCGATGCTGCAAAGGTTTGATAGTCAGTTTCTGCGAACCTATACATTTCATGAAATCCAAATCGTCGTATCGTCGTCAACGAACAACGAAGTATAGTAAACTGCAGTTCGCTGCGATTTGGTGAATGTTCCACACAAGCAAATGCACAATTTGTAAGATGTGTGGCAGCATGGCAAATATTAACGCACTTGAGTACAACAGCGAAACAGCACAAGTGAAAAATCATTTATTGCGAACATGCCATGCGTTTCTGCAGTGTCACGCATCTTGGCCAGTCGGCAAAACAAACAGCGTAAAAAATCTGCAGCAATGAGTTCCGCTAGAGGCCCACAGCGGCGAACAGCATTACATTATAAGTATATTTATCTAAAATTCAGGACAAAAGTCTATTTATGTCTATTTATCTAGTCTATTTCAATTTCAGGACAAAAGCTTTCATTATCCTTTTTAGTCTATTAGGGTAATTTGAGCAACTGATATACCCGACATCATAAAGCTTAGCATAACATCCTCTGACGCAACAGGGTATGCTACTTTCCTTGATGCGAATACGCCGTAAATCGATTTTTCTATAATCGTTAGTAACGTTTTTGGTTGTGTACGCACAATGCCAAAGCTCTGCTGGTCGACACAGCAAGTATTTCTTATAAGAAGAGTAAAGGCTGAACAACGGAGCTGTGAAAGTCGCATCGCTTGAAACGCATTTTTGCCGCCAGAGGATTAGTGCGCTGTTACAGTTTGTTAATTAACGCTGAAATTGTAACAACTGCACTTCCACGTATGGGTTGCTGTAGTGCAGATGGCCAAGTCACGCTTGTATAGTAAACCAGCGCATGTAGTATACTGAAAGTTCAGAACGGTTTTGAAACGAAATATTGGCTTACCAAACTGGGATACAGCTGTTGATGACTTCATAAACACAAAATTTTAGCGATCTATGGTTACGGAAATGATAACCAAAATGCTAATAGGAGAAAAATATTTTTTTGCTTACCGCATAAAACGTGGTGTCGTGACTGTATTCTATTGGGTTGGGCAGGGACTCTAGCCTTGATGAAAGAGTTGTGGACACATAGCACTTCTGGTAAACTGAACTTAAAAAACTTTTTGCGCCGATTGTCGTCAGTCAAAGCTGACCTTTTTTCGATCACCGGTTCAGTAACTTTCTTTGGTTACGCACGACTGCCTAACAACCGTTTGAAGACAAGTGTGTTGTTGTGGGGCCCGAAATAACTGGCATTTTGACAAATACCGTGTGCGGCGAATTTGTCAGTCGAACCGCCAAACACTTCAGATCGTTTTTATCATTAATGGCGCCATGGAGTGAAGCTTTCATGTATACGTTTGACTGTACAGCAATTCACAAACACAAAAATAGAAGTCATTGCAATTTGCATTGGAATTTGACACCTTTGTTGTCAAATGTCGTCACATCTTTTCAGAATGATTGTTGGGAAGAAAAAGCAACAGCATGAAGATAAAAAAATGTATGACATGCTTAGCATGACAAAGATCTGAAGCCGACCCCCTTAGCCAAGGCACTGATTTTTAAGGCATAATACTCTTGTTGCCCAACCCGGTTTTTTCTGCAGAAAATAATGTTTATATGCACACAATTAATGCAGTTAAGGTTTGCTGGCGTGGTCGGTCACGTTTTCAAGAGAATATCTTATAAAATTCGTAGGTTCCACACGCGCATCAAAAGCTTATGAAACATCTCCCACCCGAGACCTTGATCGAGTGTTATGACAATATCCCTCACTTAGATGTTTGCATATTTAATTTTTCAGCGAGATATTAATCTTCTCTAAAATGCTTGTCAAGTGAAGAGTGATTTTCGACAAGCTTTTATTTGAAACTTCGTTCCTTCGACGTCTTGTTAAGCTTAATTGCAAAGGAACTTTAAAGATGTTTTTTACTGTAACAAGCAATATTGGTTTTATCAACAAAACAAAATCTTTTCTTCTTTTGTTTTCGTAATTGTAAGAAAGATTCCGTCTGAATCGAACCTCCATTTAACTGTTTGTGATAAAACACAGGTAAACCAATTTCTAATGACATCACGAGATTGCAAAAGTAGAAGAGAGTTGTTGAAAATCTTTCAGAACTTTTCTCATGCCTGTTTCTCCCTAGGCAAATACATACTTGAAGCATTTTTCCTAAGTTTTAAATTTATAAATGAGAACTTTGCATTTGTAATGAAAATCACGGCCAAAGAAAAGGATACAAATGACGTATTGCAAACGTTTCGATAACTCCTGTTATCATCATCAGTGCATTGCAGATAGAATCACTGCAGTTCCGCAAAAATTTTCAATATTGTTTTGCTTTTTGTTGCCCTTTTCTACCGAAAATTTTTTACCAAAATTTCTAGGTATACCGAATGCAAATACAAATATTTTTACAGATCAATCACCTCCAATTCCTTGAATCAATCCGCAACTCTTCAGCAAGTGGTACTTTTGACGGAGCAGTGCGTATATGTTCACCATAGTTCCAAAAAACATGCTTGCTGTTGCCACCAACATCATCGCGAGTACAGCGATTTCAAGATTCGATCTTTCTGCAGTGAATGGTTCAGTTACACCTAATGGCACCGCAAATGTGTTTATCTCAGTTAGCTTTCTGATAGCGGTTACACAAAAAAATCTGAGAGGTATGGAAATTTCAAAATCATTTCATTGACTTTAGTTCATTAATTTCAATTCAACTATAAATTCTTTCAGCTGTTCTTACCTGGTCCAGTGGCGTGCAGAGGTCTGGTGATGCCCGGGGCGACTGCTTGATTGGATGCCCCCTACCAAATTTCTAGTATTGAGCAGTGGCATTGTTACTATATACACGCTGTTTGTTAAATTTGACGTCACCAGTATGACGTCATATTCAGGTTTACAACCAATGTTTTGGGAAAGTTTTTTGACACAACTTGCATATTTACGGACGCTACAGCACCGGTAGGGCAGGGGGGAGCAGTAAAACAGTTGAGGGCAATGGAAACTTATAAAAAACAAAAAATCGTTATCAATTGCGTTTGTTTCTGTTCATCAACAGTGCTGACCTCAAAAATAATAACATAAATTATAGAAAATCATTCTAAATCTTCTGGATGCCCGAAAAGCTGCAATAACTTTGTTTCAAGTCGATCTTGATAAACCAAGAAATTACCCATGATTCTGTTAAGAAAAGCAGTGGTGTTGGAGGTGGGGTGCAGAGGGTGAAAGCGCACCCCTATAAGTTTAGATTTGCTGAAAATCTGGACAAAATTCTTGAAATTCCGGATAAGAATGGCGCCCAACGTTGCTTGACGTCAACAAATGGCGCCCTAGGTTTGCAGAAAAACACATAGAGGACAAGTTTTTTGGAGGTCACACCAAAAAAAAGGTCTTAATGATCTTTGTGGGAGAAAATTTGTACGCAAAAGTTGCACAAATAACTTTTCGGGCAAGTTTGGCAAATTCGCGCAAAAGTCCTTTGCAGTCCCAAAAACTGCCTGCTCCTACACCTGTGATGAAAAAGCACATCCGCTCCCGTTGCCCCCCTTTGTAAATACAGAGGGGGAAATGCCCCGCCATGCCTCCATTCTTCGGCGTCCCTGTGCATATTACTCTACACGCACTCTGTTTACTCGTTGTTGTAAGCTACAAGGCGCCATTCTAATGAACAAAAATAATACCAGCGGTATCATATGACAGAGCAGTTCATAACTGCAAAAATATTCGGCAACACGTTAAAACAGGCAAATGGAACACACTCAGTGCAATGCCAGCTCAGTTCACAAGTGCAAAAATACAAGGCTTCGCGACTGTCTCGTAGAATAGCAGTCGATCAGAAAGTACGTGACTAGAATGGCGGACACCCAGGGTTGAGAGTTTGAAATTTGTAAACTACACAAGAATTGAAAATGTGCATAAAGTACCCAACAAAATTTCGTTTTGTATTATGTTGCTGTTACATGTAGGCCTGCAATTACCACGCAGAAAGAACAGATACAGGCTTGTGTGAGCCGTTATGATCAATCCGCCTGAACTGCCAATTAAAGACGAAGCTCGAAACGAAGCACATATTGCAAGCACAGGTGTGCGACTGTATTTGCACAAAAAACGAAACCGGAAACTCGCGATGCATTATAAAATCTGTTAAATCAAGCAAGCTGAAATTAGACAGTTTTGAAATTGGGCTCTGCAAATCACTAAACGTCCATAATTATCTTCAGTGTTGATGTAATTGGATTCAACCAAAAAAAGTCACCCATTTTTTCCAAAAGCGCACATAAAAAAACAATAAACCAACCAAAAATCATACTCATTACTTTTCCTTTGAAAAATCTACAGTGAAGTAAAAAATAAAATAAGCAGCACACCCCTGTACAGTTAACTTTACATTGTTTTTAATGAAACAAAGCGAACAGCAACGAAATTTGAAGGACTTGGGAAAAAAGAAGAATTCGAACAGTTTGAGTAAATTCTACTGGTTATCTTCTTCAGCTCTGTAAAATCGGTATATTTTAATCATTTTTTTCTGCCTTCTCTGCATCCAAGCTGTTTATGATTTTGGACCATAACAAAGCATATATCGAAAAAATACACTATATAGATGCTGAACTAGCAGGGCATGTACATAAACTTGAAGTGAAACTATGGGGTTTGTGTGGGAGAGGCTTTTTTCTATTTGCTGTGCGCATTCTTGCCAAGACTTGCTACTTTGGAATGAATTGACCAACAACACTTTGAGAAAACAAAGATGGGGTACATTTCTTTACCCTCAAATTAGAATGCCATAATAGCTATAACAATTTATTATTGTGTAATTCTGTTAATGCTTATATTACTTGATGCAATAAGAACAATTGAGAATGGGGGTTTTGTGTTTTTTTTAAAAAAAGGACAAAAACTTGTTTCTTTTCAAAAAAAACAAAAAAACGAATTTAAAGAAAACCAGGAGGGTTGTTTAAAAAAAAAAACGTTTTTTTCTCGACCCTGAATATCTTTCAATCCTTTTTTGTGATTTTCCCTTGATCGCACGATCTGGAACACGTCACGTCACTATCAGTTTGATTGGGGTTGCGCCGCACACCTAGAGTAAAAGTCCCTGGTAATGAAGAAGCTGAGAATTACTGGCATTTGAATACGTAAATATTAGTGTTGACAACAAAACAAGTTTCGAAAAATTAAATGCATTCAGCATGTATTCGTAGACGTACAATCAGAGGTGAAAGTAAGCTGGAACAGCCCGGAACGCCGTTCCGGTAAAATAATTATTGCCGGTACGGCGTTCCAGTTAGAATTTCTAGTATGTTGGTATTATGACGCTGACGCAACAATGGCGGTACCTGAACTTTACTAGAAACAGATTTGACATCTTATTTCCTGAGCAAGGTGTCATATGAGTTCAAGGCAAATCATTTCTAGCCGCCTCTACGTTCGTTTCAAAGAAACTTGTTCACTCCCTGGCCGAGCACTTTTAAACACCGGTGAATAACCTAAGTAACGTAAATTTTAATTATTTGAAAATTCCCAAAAAGCATTGCGGCCCGCACAAAATGCCATCGCGGGCCATATGCGACCCGAGTCTTAGGGCCCCTGATCTAGACCTTTCGAAAAGCTCAAGAAAAAAATGTAAGTCGCTTTCGATTGTCTTTGATTGTAAGCGGTGGTTTACAATCGAACAAATACAGTATACATTTTCCAGGTTTATTGCCGAATTTTAGCTGTGCAACATGCTCAGAAAGCCTTTCACTTCTGCCAAAATTTGATAATGATTTTCGGTGTTACTGCGCAGTGGTGCACCTGAGAGGGAATATTGCGCATCGCTGCCCTTTTCATTAGTTTCATTGTGACTGTTTTTGTTCGGATATCGAGGGAGTTTAGAATAAAGTGATATGTTTATGAATTGAAACAACTTACTCAGTGAATGCAGCGAGTACGTGCAGACTCAGGGTCGGATTTACCTATAGGCTATTGCCTAGGGCCTCAAGATCCCAGGTGGCCTCCAAAAAACTGTGGTATGAATAGAGTCAATGGCCAGTATATGATCATGTAGATTAAACTTCGTCAAAAATGTATTATTATTAACGAAATTTAGTTTCATTCAACTTTCGTGGTGATAACGCCAGAGTTTTCCAACGAGTTTCCATGAATCTCAATATAGCGGTTGGTCAAGCCGCATGGCAACTATTGTGTCGATATACTCAAAGCACGCTGGCTGCGTCCTGCGTTTGCTGAATCGTACCGATTGTTATGTGTGACTCTATCAAAAGAACTTGTGGTTGTTCATGTTTGAAATGCACCTGATCAGTGGCATAACTGACGAACCGCCCCCCTTGCCAAGCTAAATGCAAAAACCGGGCCCCTACGTTGCTTGTATTTTGGTATTTACTATTCTTTTGGTTTCAGTAGATTGTTGTTTTTGCGTTTTTCGGAGTGTTTTCCGGTGATTTTGGGTTTTTGTATAGCCGTTCAATACCGGGTTTACTATTGTTTCTCAACTATTTTCTGAGTGTTAG
>JGI24021J15306_10003743_pt1 | contig 17327 bp, 14 predicted proteins | sample Ectturendosymbi1_FD_15306 | JGI IMG/M metagenome (IMG submission 15306) | reverse complement strand
AAGCCGCCCTTGAATGTAAGCCGCCCTTGAATTTAAGCCGCAAACATGATGAAAAAAAAAACTTTATAAGCCGCGGCTTACAATCGAGTAAATACGGTATAATAAAATAAAAGTATGCGTGTTTGATTCGGCGTGCGGCAACGTACTCTGGAGCCCCACATAGTAATGCAATCTGTGGTGTGTGCTAGCTACTCTCAGACACTGCTCATTACAGTTGTTGTTGGTTTATTATGTAACATGATGGTCTGCTTCCAAAAAATCGTAACTAGCAATTAAGTAAATAGCACTGTTTACCACATAAAAATCGTTCAAAATGAGAAAGCACAACCAGATTCATACATTACGCGTACTGCTTTATAAGGCACACTTTCGATTTTTGAGAAAATTAAAGGATTTTAAGTGCGCCTTATGGTCTGAAAAATACGGTACTTCCAAAAGCTCAACTGATAAAGTGCTTAAGTGCTTCCAATCAGCAAAATTTTTTAAATAGGAAATCGATTTCACATAAGTCTGTGCATCCTTGGTTCTGAAATCTTATTGTAATTTGTACTTGAAATTGTATTCATATTTGTATAAGATTTCAAAACTGAGGTTGTGTAGAGTATACGAAATCAATTTCCCATTTGATAAGTTTGCTCATAGGTGAGGCCAGGGGTGACCAATACTGATGCCTGCGGGCACCAAGTTGCCCGCAAGGACCATGTAGGTCGCCCGCAGGCTTGTTCTAACAATAACATTAGCATGATCAATGTTTTCACATTAACGAATATCAGTACTAAAATAATTGGAGGTAAATTTGGCAAACTTTTTATTTCAGAAGTGTGTATCAAACTAGTAGCCCTTTGCATTAATCAGTACACAAGAAGTAGCTCACAGTTTCAAAAAGGTTGGTGACCCCTGGGTTAGACTTTGCCACTTTTGTGAAGACCAGTTACTTCTGAAAAGAGTTACGTACAAATTTGTTTCATCACAAAATGTGAAGTTAACTGATTCCTGAAATACATTCAACAATAGTAGAGCTTTTAATTGTTGTAAAAAATGCCACTAGAATCATTGCCAGTGTAAGTGCTGAATGTGGGTTGCGGGCATACGCTGCACCCCGCAAGTCTAGCCAGGAGTGCAGCACTCATGCTAATTTTTTATTGAGCAATTCGTTGTTAACAAGTACTAAGACATTGATTTGCTGTTGCTGCACCACCATGGTTTCTGCTTGCAAAACTTGATTCATTTGTACAACTTTCCACTTAATATGGGTACAGTGTTGGTTATATGAAATTTTTTCTGACACAAAAACACTGTCAAGGTGTTTATTTAGGCATTGCCCCTCTATTAGGTTTTTGCAATAAGCAAACTTCCTAAAAACAATTCACCCTTGCGACAATGAAGGAGTACATTTTGCATTTATGAAGTTTTATCCCTGTTTTGTATAATAATGCTATTGACATTGCTAGAAAACAATAAAACAACCTTGAAGCAGTTGCTTCATAACTGTCATGGAAAACACAATTTCAAAGCTATGATTGTTTTAGCTGTTGCAAGATTACAAGCCAAAGCATAGTTCTTTCTCATTCATAGTTACTTTCTTATTTGAAAGCACTTTTAGTTATTCGCTAGCACTGCTGTGTTTTTATGGCCACAGCTTGTGTGTTTTGTTTGTTTTTTCTGCTCGTATGTCCCATGTAGTGTGAACATTAGAATATTTGTATTCAGAGGTCTTGGATTTCGGGTACCCTCAGAAGACAGATACAGGAATATTGAAAACATTTATCACTCAACAAGGAATAAAAACTCAGGTAAGAGTTTTAAAGCCACACGGATCAATGTCATTTTTTTCAATACTTCATGGCAATATTTAAATAAAATATATAATCTTACGGGTTCCATCCCTCATATATTATTGTGGGCAAATGATGCTATGTGGATTCCGCTGATACTGCCATCACTGTTAACCATTATTCTTTAGTAATTTTAAGTCCGCAAAGGTTAATAAAAGCTGGTTGCAGCAAAATCACAAAATGCAAATAAAAACATGCAGCATAGTGTTATTACAGTGGTTTTCACCATTGAGGTCATTTGCCTTTTTTCTAGGGTAGGGGTCACAAGAGCTTCTGACAAAAATATTCATAATTTCTTTTGTATTTCATATTTTGTATATGGAATCACTTTTTGTTGTATAGCCAAAATAATAGGATCACTTGGCAAAAATGATAGCCTACTTTTTCATTAAAAGTTGTTTTAAGTGTGATTATGACCATTACATAGTTTTGAGTGTGATTATGCCCTTTACAGTACTGTTGCGTTTGGCAACGCACGAATAACTTTGTGACATAAGAATGTGCTGTTTTTGTAAATTCGATATCTGAATGCTAACTTGAGAGTTATTTTACTTGTCAACGAGATGCTGTGGAGTGATTTGCATATGGTACGGGTCTCTCACTGATGCTGCCATCTGCATGAATTTAATAAATGAGTCTTTGTTCAACATGGTGATATTTTAAGTTAATCATATGGTCATTGTGATTTTCTGTTGTGCAAACATAACTGAATTACATAGGCCTGACTGGAAATTTTTGGAAGGGGGTCATTAGGTTAAAATGGGTTGCAAAATTGGTCGCTGTATGTAAGAGGTTGAAAACCACTGTGTTATTACAACTGTTGAATATTTAATCATTTTAATAGTTATTTTTTATGTTAAATCTAAGTTACAGGAAATATTTAAATTTGTTTCAAAGGAGTTGGCGCTTCTTATACAACTGCTTCATGAGATTTGAGCCATGTAGACTGCCATGTGTGATGGTGATTTACATATTTTACCGTGGTGCAGATGGTGTGGGTTTTTAGAAATATGAAATGTAACTGGTGTAGTTTTCCAAAAAGTTGTATTTGTGCATAATATATCATTATTTCAGCTCTGCTTTCTTGCAAAAAGGACCGAGTATTGTAGTAATTCTAATCAAGCTGGTAAGGTGCTGTCATCAATGACCTGCACCTAGTGACCAAGTTATTGCTGTTTGGCTACGTTTGGAGTGTTCAGTATTATGTGAATTTTTAAAATTTGTGTGGAATTTGCTTTATCAGCTTTTCTAAATCTTTTATCTATGATATTTTTAGATAGAAAATGTACTTGGAACAAAGGTCTGTGTGTGTAGACTGGCTCACTGTTTCAATGTATACCACTGCTTGCTTCATGTGTATCACTTTTGTATGTTTGTCTCTGGAACTTTCGTGTTAACTGATTTCATTTATTTGCATTCAGTGTTGATTGTACGTTGCTGCAGTAAGATGTTTTCACTCTTTTCTTGCAATAGTATTATCCCACAGCACTGTTAGTGATCTCAAAGTTTGTGTCTCAAAGCTTATCATGCAGCTGTTTGTAGTTATTTACTTGAAGTTGTGTGGTGTTGTGATGAATGAGTAACAAAACTATATTCTTTCGATTATACATTTGGATCTGTGGTATGTGCACAAACATAAGTTTTGAAAGTCGTCCAATCTCATGTTGTATTTTAGCAGTTTCTTGCCAACTGATTTACATTTAAAAAGCAAACTGGTGGGTGGGGTTCGACATTGATTCTCACCTAAAACCCTACATGTAACCAGTCACTAATTCGAAATTAAATACGAATTTCAACTCAGCAAGCAAAACCATGACGCAGAGTTTTCAACCCTCGCTTTGTTTGCTTTTCCGATCACGCTTTGAACAACACTTCTTTTTCCAAAGACAAAGGAAGAAACTACGCAAATTACTTCGCAAGTCACGGGACAGATTGGCTGGCGCAGGGAGGGAATCAAATACAGGAGAAACGAACTCTTCCTCGACGTCTTGGAAAGCGTGAACTTGCTGATGTCGCCCCAAGGTAATGGACGCGCCTTTCACGGTGATGCGTTTATGAACTATAGATAAAGAGCGACTTCCGTATACGAGGTTGCGGTTTGAATTGATTCACCGAAATCGCACCGGCCGGTCATTCGTTTTGCAAAATGTAGTTTTAAAAAACTCTTATGTTCGGATTTATCGCCAACTGTTTAAATTGGCGGCGGGAGACAGCTGCGCCGATGGCACTTTCTGAGGAGGCCGGCGACTGCCAGTGTTAACTGTAGTTTGCTTTTAGCCTCATGAAAAACATGGTGCGTGCACGCATACAACTTATGTTAGCGTGGAGCGTGACTAAGTTTATTATAATCTGTTCCACTGCTGGGTATGCTGCTAACTTTATGTGTGCGCGTCAGCTTGATTACAACCCTACGTTCTTGTGCATTGTGAATGCAGTCGTTCGGGAAAAGGTTACAACCTTTTATTGATGGCGATAGAAAAAGGGGAACCGGGTCATGCAAACCTCCGAGGCACCGCTGTTTGTCACCAAGCAGATATAATCAAAAAGACGAGCCCAAGCGCACTTGAATTAAATAAAAAAGTGAGGTTATATCATTACATTTGCTCTTTTCAGCAACTCTCCAATATGGTTATTTCATTAAAATTGGTCTTTACAGCATCTCTCCTTGTTTGTGATCGGGTGTGTGGTTTAGCGTTAAGCATTGCGTTGATTGCCGGATACTGCTGCATGACTGGATCGATTTCGCCTATGTCAATAACCACGTCGTGGCTACTGTCAGAGGAAATAATTGCTTTGATCGGATCGCTATTGGCTTTGCGCCGATTTGTAGAGTGCTTAATTTTTGCTACTTTTTGCTGCTACTTGTTACTGCAGCAAGGTCGAAGCGGAAAGGAATATGCTTGCGATGATTGAACGTTTACTTTCAATTCCTTGAACGCCTGCAACCAAGTTTTAACGACATACTATTTTATGTTCCCGGGAGGTTGGGAGGAGCTTTATAATGGCCCCTATTTTGAGAGGCTTGACAGATCTCTTCGGTGACAATGAAATGGCGGTCCTTGGTTTGCTTTTTGTAACGCAAATTGCTCAGCGTTTGTTAGCAGCATTTATAGCTTTTCCAGCTTTGAACCGTGGGACTTGTCTAATATAAGCAATCCATCACTTCATGACAGTCGTGAATTTCTAGTGTTTGAACACAAAGCAGCTCACTAATTAAACGATACTGTCACTTTCTAGTTTGCGGTTACTGTATAGTTGCATTGCTTACGCAGTTTTCTTTTTATTCTTACTGAATTCATTGGTCGTTTAATACGTCTTCATCCGGAAATTCTGAAACGCAAAATTGGGTGATGCGTAATTGCATTGTCGTACAGGTAACTGTACGGACAGCTCTGTGTCTCTTCAAATCCGCTTTGTTTCCGGGAACTGCTGTCAAAACAAACAATTGGTGATGTTGGCATCAATTGTTCCACGAAAACGAAAGTGACAAGACTAGAGATTGATGGCGCTTGCCAAACTACACACGTTCTTGAGACTTCATTGCGGCAGTGTGTACACCTGGATATGTTTAATTATTAGTGTTTACTCTTTCGCTCGTCAGCAAGTTCAACCTGACTGCAGTCGTTTCATTCGTGCTGTTTAACTTCATTGCAGCTTAGTGCAAAGTTGATTGAATTGAGTTTCTTGGTTGCACCCTTGTCTGGCAAGTTTAACCCGGGCCATGTGTGTCAGCCCAACAACGGCTTGTTGTTGAACGGTTCCAAAAATATCAAATCGTGTTGTTATCCGCGCTTTAAGTGACTTTTCGTTTGTGACGTCGTCAATCTAGCGGCCCTGAACAGAAGGAGCGCTACGCGTCCAGTCACGTTATATCGTTTTCTCTGAAGAACTTCGTCAGGAGTTCAGTTTGCAACCAATTACGATATGCTAGATGTGTCCGTTTTGTAATTCAAACGTTTTTTATACCTCAGGCCAGGTACTGAGCGCCCACGTGGCTGGTCGTGTCGTCATGAAAAGCTTCTTGAGCGGAATGCCGGAATGCAAGTTTGGAATGAATGACAAGCTGGTGTTGGACAAGAGCGCCAGAAGTGGCGACGATCACGCGAAAGGGTTCGTAATATCTCTCTCTCTCTCTTCCGTTGCTTCTGACTCTTTCGGGAAACGGTGTTGGTGGCCCAGATACTGTGGAAGCGAGAAGCGTTTCATTTTTATTTTGTTTTTTTTGCCATTAACGTTTAGACGGAGGTACTGGAATTCTAGTTACTGCCAATGGCCGCATGAATCAAGAAGTATCGCTGGCGGGCCGCAAAAATTAATTCGTTTTATCTTATCCAAAGGAAAATCAGATGAGACGGAACGCGAGAGACTTCTCTTGGCTTACTCTGTACGTGTCTGGTTGTCATTTGGTTTCGTTTTGATGCGCTGTTGTGTTCAACTTGGGTAACGAAACTATATTAAATCTTCACGCGGGCCGTGGGTTCCACACCCCTGGATTAAAGGAACTGCTGCTCAGCAATGACGTCGACCCTGATTAAATTGAGGTTAATGATCGCTTAAGCCAGGGGTTCTCAACCAGGGGGGGGGGATTTTTGTATTTAGGATTTTGTTTAAAATGTAATATAGTTTAAGCATGCGTTAGTTGTTGCGTTCAGTTCTGTAAGTTTATTAATTGTTTTGTGGTGTAGCACTCTCAGCTGCTCTCTAAAGTGTCACCCATTTATGCGCAGCACACAAATGATATCCCATGTCGGCTCTGGACCTCGTTCATATTGCCAGTTGAAAATGTTCCCGATAGTTTCCAGAATGAATTTTTAGAACTCAGAGCTGATTCTTGCGCAAGAGATTTATTCAACGAAAAAGCAATCACTGAGTTCTGGCCATCGATGTGCGATTCCTATCCTTAAGTGGCAAAGAAGGCTATCTGAGGTATCCTTCCGTTTGTCACCACATATCTATGTGAATCTGGGTTCCTCAACTCCCTTGCAGATGAGAAGAAAACAAAGAAACAGATTGGATGTGCAAAATGACATACGTTGTGCTCTTTCCAATACTTTTTCACGGATCCATGAATTGTCAAAGAATAAAGAATCACAAGTATCCCACTGGCCGTTAAATTCGCATCATGAGTACAAAAAATTTCTTTATTGTGAAGAGTTTAGTTTCTCTTCTTAGCGTACTGATGTAAAAGAGTTCTTTACAAACTAAATTTCTAGAGGGGGGATTTTATCTGTGAATAACGGTTGAAGGGGTGCACGGGATAAAAAACGGTTGAGAACCACTGGCTTAAGCTGTTGCTGGGCTTCTTCTGAAGGAAAAAAAGCTGTTTTGATGCGAGATTTGGGAACAACTGCAACGCCACGCACCGAAACTAGTTAACGCAAAAAACGCTTGACAGCGCGCAAGATGTTGCGGAACACCTTTCGCAATTTCCTTTTTTAGGTGAAACGACGTCACGACAGCATCTGATTTGAAAGCGCTTCCCTGGAAGCTCGTCTCGGCTGCATCGTTTTCTCACAACGATGAAAGCGCTTTGTTTTGCGAACCACGAGGCGCTAATTAAATCTTCAATTTTCGAAAGAGCAATCGTTAAAGACGACACGCTCCATGTGTGTTTGTGCGCGAAGCATTTTTGCTGTGAGCGTTGATTGGACTTCGTAGCACTGTGAACTTAATCGTCGCAAAAACCTGACCTCCCACTGCGACAAATTCGCTTCGTTAGCGGCGATATTTAAAAAGCGCGGATTGCCAGTTGCTTGTATTGGCCTTTGGTGGTGAAAAATCCTGCGGTATTTTCAGCTTTTCGTTCAAGGTAATCAACCGCAAACTGTTTTGTGTGATGAAGGTGGATTCTGAACAAGTTGTAAGCAACGTTCCCTCTCAGATGCGCAAATGCGCGGTATCACCAGACAATTTGCGCAGTGTGAAATCTCGTTCACGCACACTTCCAACATTCCAATTTTAATACTGTATATGTATATATACATATGGCAAAGCCCTTTCAACGCTTGGAACGCTTCACTGGTTGTGTGTGTGTCTGCATGGTTGCATGCGCTTAGTGCGCAGCAAAACAAGCATTTGCCCAGTGTACAATTTTCGTAGAGGGAACACTGGTCGTAAGCAGTGCGTATTCGATGCCAGATTCAGCTTTTGCTATTCGGTCTACTAGAGAAAAGTTAAATCGGAAGCGCTTAGACCACCACCAGCAGCAGCAGTAGTAGTAGCGTCAACTTCGCTGCAACTCCGTTTTCGCCCTCCGACCAAAGATCAAACGCCTGTTTTGTCGTCGCGCAGGAGCAGCAAGCCGTCCATCGCAATCGACGACTGCACCTTCCACCAGTGCGTCAAGCTGAGCAAGTTCGAATCGGAGAGAAGCATCAGCTTCATACCGGCGGACGGAGAGTTCGAGCTGATGAGGTGCGGCGGCGGCGCGATCCTGTCGCGACTGAGATCCATTTGAAGGCAGCGATGAACGTCGCCGTCTGTTGAGCGTCATCCCGTTGAACTAAAAATTATTGGCCTTGAAATTGGGGGGTAGCAAAGTTCCGTGGAGGCCGATTTTGGAATACATAAGGGAAGCGCCAACTCGGGGTGCTTAAGAAGGAAGAAAAAGTTGTTGGCTCAGTGTTGCAAATGGCTTTCACCGGCTCACAGTGGTGTGCGAAAACCGTTGCTGCTCAATCTGTGTGTACTTTTGTATTTATGCAGTTAGTGCGTACTTAAGTGTACTTTTGCTCTGGTATAAGCCAATGTTTTCACTACAGCACAAATCTGATGATTGAAGCTGTTTGTTGCTCGCTCTCCCACAGGTACCGCACCACCAAGGACATAAGTTTGCCGTTCCGGGTCATCCCGCTCGTGCGGGACATTGCCAGAACAAAGATGGAGGTCAAGGTAAAGCTTAAAACTAACTTGTGTTTGGCAACTGCTTGGTAGCTGCACATCAAGCTTTAACAAACCATTAGCGACTTTCGCAATCACGGCCGATGATTTCGCTTGAACTGCAGATCGTATTTCGTTGTGAGTACCACAGCTTGATTGCTGGCATCGCAATCCACCCAGTCCGTGCTTTGTCATCCGTGACGATGGTCATCAAGCAGCCAAGGGCTTCCGGTTCTAGCCGACCTGCTGGTGGTGCTTGTGCGCGCGCGTTTCACTCTTTTCGCTTCGTTTTTGACTTAGCGAGGCTCCACGAACGATTTGACATTACAGTAAATTAATTTCTACGATCGGCTGGCCTTTTGTTTCACCACTAACTTAAGGCTTGCTTTAGAACAGGGGTTCCCAACCTGGGGTACATGTACCCCCAGGGGTACATTTGCGTATCTGAAGAGGTACGTTTAAGGTTAGCAAAAGAACAGAAATATATAGTTACATACCATTTCTTTCGAAATATTTATACATATATCAGTGAATGATACATTAAAAAATCCTTATATGCTTATTTTCAGATTCATCTTTGAATAATCATGACAAAATATTTTGTCATGAGAAATTTTAGGGGTACGTGTTCATCTGTCGAAATGCTAAAGGGGTACATCGTAAGAGGAAGGTTGGGAACCCCTGCTTTAGAAGAAGAGTACTGTTGGATTACAATTTTCGTCAAGTGTCAATACGTTGGAAGCTTTTCTTATCGTTTATGTGCCCGACTCAATTTTTTTAGTTTCAGTATCGTTTGCTGCACCCTTCGCAACAGCCAGGCTAGTGTTCAACGTTAAATCTCGCGCAGGTCGTTTTGAAGTCCAGCTTCAAACCGACGTTGCTGGCACAGAAGATCGAGGTTCGAATCCCGACTCCGCTCAACACGAGCGGCGTCCAGGTGCTCTGCATGAAGGGCAAGGCCAAGTACAAAGCGAGCGAGAATGCAATTGTTTGGAAGTAAGTGGCGATTTTTTCCAAATATTTCTGAGGCGTGCTCAGCAGAAAAGTAAATCATCACTTAAAAAGCAACTTCCACAGCCTTTAAATTTCCTTGCGTGAAGCCGGAAGCGTGAATTTATACTTGCGCGTGACGCAATTACTTCAACCGTGATGCTCCTGCTGTGCGTCACCGAACGTCCAAGGTCGAAATCTAGTGATAGTCGCCATGTGTTCAAGTAACTCGTCTCCACAAAGGCGACGGGTTTCAATCCACCAGCAATTTGTTTTTAATAGGAAATCGATTTCACGCAACGCCTGCTCATTGCTCAGTCCTAAAATATTTTTCAAATTAAAAACAATTTGCTGATGGATTGAAACCCGTCGCCTTTGTGGAAAATAGTATTAACTTGAAGACGGAAATGTGCCAAGTTTGAATCAGCGCAAAAAGAAGAAAGCAGAGCTCAGTCGGTAGATTCCTCGAAAGCTTGTAGCAAACCTAAGAGCTTTAACTAACAGTCGTCCTGGTTTCGAAGCCCGATGCATTTCGTGGACGTCCAAAAAAACGATAGCGCGTCCGCGGTTTTCACTTATTTGCAAAAGCACTAAGTTTGTGCTCTGGAATGCAACCCGATACTTCTATCAGAGGCGATGGAACCTCCCACGCCGGCCTACCAATACATTCGTAACGACGCGTCAGCCGTTGTACACCAGTGTACGAATATATTCGTACTAAGAGTTGCAACGCGACAACTTTTTTGTAGTAGGTCTTTTGCAACGAAAATTCACACGAATGTTCTTTGTAACTACAGGCATCAGCCCTGAAAATTTGAGGCGAATCTAGCAAGACCTGTTTGAGAAATTTGATTTTTTATCAAACGTCTTCTTCTGGGCGTAGGCTAGGCTGCAACTTCTTTTGAAACAAGTAAGGTGCAAACGTCCTCTGCTAGGCGCAATCACTTGTTGCGTACCACACAAAATAAATTTTTGAAACTGGGTCTTTTGCAACAAAAATTTCCATGAATGTTCTCTATAGCTACAGGCATCAGCCCTGAAAATTTCAGACAAATCGAGCAAGAATTTTTGAGTTATAAAAATTTTTACCAAACGTCCTCTGCTAGGCCTAGGCTACAACATTTAGGCGCGCGTTTCCGCCATTGTGTTCAAACTAGTAATGTTCAAACACCTGTTGCGTACCAGGCAGCCACTTTTTTGTGCTTGGTCTTTCCAATGAAAATTTACATAAATGTTCTCCGTAACTATAGGCATCAGCCCTGAAAATTTCAGGCAAATCGAGCAAGAACTTTTCGAGTTATAAAAATTTTTATCAAACGTCCTCTGCTGGGGGTAGGCTGAGCCACAACATTTTTGTTCACACTAGTAATGTGCAATCACTTGTTGCGTACCAGGCAGCCACTTTTTTTGTGCTGGGTTGTTTCCAACAAAAATTTACACGAATGTTCAGCATAACTGTAGGCAACAACCCTGAAGATTTCAGGCCAATCGAGCAAGAACTTTTTGAGTTATGTAATTTTTTGTCAAACGTCCTCTGCTAGGCGCAGGCTACGCCATTTTTTTCAAACAAGTAAGGTGCAATAAGATGTTGCATACCACACAACAACTTTTTTGTGCTCTGTATTTTAAAACGAAAATTTTCACAAATGTTCTCCACACCTACCTACACGCAACAGTCCTGAAAATTTCAGGCAAATCGAACAAGAACTTTTTGAGTTACGAAGGTTCGCATGGAACATGGCGCGTAGGCTACAATGCTTTTCGAAAAGAGTTAGGTGCATTAGTTTTTGGCTAGAACGCCATAACTTTTTTTACACTGGGTGTTTTGCAGAAAAAAATTTACACGAATCTTCTTCGTGCACACAGGCATTAGTCCTGAAAATTTGAAGTCAATCGGGCAAGAATTCTCCGAGTTTTCAGGTCCACATCGAACCCTCAGGCTACAATGCTTTGTCGTTACAAATGGGTGCAAGAAGTTTTTGTCTAAAACACAAGAACTTCTTTCACACAAGGTCTTTTGCCCAGAAAATTCACAGACGTGTTTGGCTTGTTAACATGGATCTTTCCTGAAAATTTGAGGAAAAACGAGCAAGAAAGCGCCGAGATATTTAATTTTGAATAAAGTACCTTGACGCCCATGTCACAATTTGTTGACAGCACACGTCAAAATGTCACCATGGATACCTGACGCGGTGTAAATCGTTTGGAAATTCAATCGGGCGCACGGTGTGGAAGCTGTTTTAAACTAGCGTGAGGCTGTGCATGAGTCAGCTCAATTGCGATGATAGCTGGACTTCTCCACCAGCAAGAACTTCAAACATCTGTACGGGCAATGACCGTAAAAAGGCCGGCTGTACGACATGTAAAGAAACTTTGCCGTCCAGGTTGTGAAAAATATGCGTATTTCTTCACGGGCTCTTTTCAAGATACGCTTGTTTCGAATCCTTCAGCACGTTTTCTTTGTTTCATCAGAATGAAGAGAATGGGCGGGATGAAGGAGTCGCAGATAAGCGCCGAGATCGAACTGCTGCCGACCGCCGAGAAAAAGAAGTGGTCCCGTCCACCTATTTCCATGAACTTCGAGGTGAGGCGCGGTATTTCAAGTACCGCGAGACGCAAGAGGATAATTTCTTAAGCTCGTGACGGACTCTATGTTTTGCGGTATGCTGCCTAGGAAGAGGTTTCCGTAGCCCCAAAACGATACCTGGATTGTCAGGCACTCGTCATCTTTCATTATTTGTCAGGCATGAAGGCCAGTCAAGATTTTCTCATCCTGACGCTGCACTGCACAGTTCCTGTGCTTTCTGTATTTGTTTTTTCGTTTTCCGGGTTAAACAGTTCCCTCCCAGTATCGATTCTTTCTCCCAGCTTTACCTTGTTTCTTCTCCCCTTTAGGCGAGTGTAGAACTTACTGACCAGCATGGAGTGCCAAACCCCGCAAACAATTGCCTCTTGGTCAAACAAAATGGCTCCGAACTCTCGTCTTAAATCTGCCAGAAAGAGCTAACAGCGGTTATTTCCGTCAAAAAAAGTTTCTAGAAGAAACAGGATCTAACATTTAACTTGCTCAGCTTCGCTTACAGGAAGCCTGTTCTACCTTCCTGGATAGGGATGCTCGAAGAAGCAGCTGTTCGTATTTTAAAATCTTTGTATTGCTTAGCAACGACGTAAACAGCCTTTACTCCGTGTATTTTTAATGCTTCATAGCGGTTTTGTTGCCGGGGGGGGGTAACTTCCTTTGTTGCAAAGTGCAGCGAGTTGATATGCTATAACCGGGCAGGCCACGCAAGCACTGTTCCGAACCAGCGGAAAACTGAAAAAAAAAGACAAACACGCCGCCGTTTTTTCTTTTTCAGGTTCCTTTCGCGCCGTCCGGCCTGAAGGTGCGCTACTTGAAAGTCTTCGAACCGAAGCTGAACTACAACGACCACGACGTCATCAAGTGGGTGAGGTACATCGGACGCAGCGGCCTGTACGAGACCAGATGCTGACCTGGCGGCGTCTGGAGCCGGGATGAACGAACGAAGGAACCGACCACCGACGTACGTTGAACGAGAATTGACGGCTTTGAGCGAAAGTCCCCAAAAGACTCGGGTTGCTCGTCTGCCCCAGCACCAGCTGGCGGACGGCGCCCCCTCCCCCCCGCTTGACAGTGTATGTGTGTGACGATCGTTTATTTCCCTGATCAGCCACCGGTTGTAAAGGTCTTTAGCCAATTGGCGTTTCCCGTCATCGTTGCTGCATCGTGATTTGCGTGCTTGTCTCGTATGTGCGTGCAATCCCTTAGGCCGTTTCAGCGAGCGAATCGCTCGAATCGTCACTGCAAATGATTTTGCTCTGTAGTAGATGTTACGCGAGGACGAATAAACGCAGCGCTTGGTGTTGGCATGCGAGCACGCAGTGTACAAAGCCCCCCCTGATACACTTCTTCTCGATACCGGTTTTTGCTTTTCGGCTAATTCGAAGATTCCTGATTCCTCCTACGACTTTCCGCCGCTTAATATAATCGAAATTTAGTCGAATATTCTGTGTGTTTCTTAAACTTATCACGAACTTTCTGTTGGGCCGCAGTTATTGACTTGACATGTCATGCTCATCGTACCTGCCTGTGTCATATACTAATAAAGGCAAACGTAGTCTCATGCAGATGCTGGCGGCGATTTCATTAGGCGGCTGTCTTCAACAGTTGGCGTGTGGTGTGGCTGTTTTATGATCAGTACCACAAACGTATCGTAATGCTAGTCATTTAACAGACCTAATAACATGGCCCATGGGCCAATGTCGGTCAAGCAGATTCAAGGGCCACAAATGCTTGGGAGGTTTCTTCTGGGGCCAGAGTTTCATATCACGATACGACGGTGTATTTGCAACACAAGGTTTATTTGCACGGCACTTGACATCAGCCGTACACACGAAAAAATGGAAGATAACGAAGCATAGAACAGCAACAAAATCGTAGTAATCAGTGTTGTTGTTGCCCAAGTGACGTAATGAGCAAATTTACTACTGCAAGACAATCTGGCAGCAAAAGTGTGGAAATGCTCTGCCGCAAAACTTTTTGCTTGCCATTATCAGAAGCAACTTAATTGCAACAGTACCTGCGCTGAAGCAGTTCGGAAGACACTCGAAGTGAGTTTTTATCTCCGATGAAAAGTATGTAGGGTTCAGCACACGAACGAAAGGTAAAAAAACAGAGCTGGTCTCTGCGTGGTAATACCGCATATTGTTCTATCAATGGCTGATCTATAATCATCATCGGTGGCGTGACAAAGATCATTTCCATTTGACCAAAACTGGAAAACGTTCTGACAGGGAAATGTTAATTAGGTCCGATTTTATATCTGTATGGGATAATTTTTTACCTTCGGAGAAAATGTGCTCGCGTGCCGCGAGGGCATCCCCGGGGGGTGTCGCCTCTGTGGGGGAGCTTACCGCGGTGTGCTGATGAAAAACCGGGTGAACAAGAAGAACAAAACGTGAAGCCGCACGGTGCAAACAGCAATAAAAGCTAGCAAAAAAGGTGAAGTGGAAACGAAGAGGTACAAACCCATCCTATTAGAAACAATCTCGCAAGGACCGAAGACAAACGACTCCGTGTTGGACGTTTCGAAAACTTGTGTTTTCGTCGAAGAAATAAAGAGCAAAGCGTTACGTCACAACACGCAGGCGCCAGTTTCGGGGCGCTGTAACATTAGTGTGGTATCCAGTAACCAGCTTGGGGCACTAGGGAGGGCGAAGAGTTCCGAGAGGACCCAAATTTTTTGAACTACATCCAATAGTTTTAAACTATGTAGAGCACATTTTTCCAGGGTGGGTTTTACGCACGAAACTCGACCTCACGAAAAATTATGCGCAACTTTCTGACTTTTGAGTAACCGTGGATTCAGTGGGATGCTAATAAAATTTCTCACCCGATATTATTCACGAGGCAATCGCTGTCCAGAACAACATTAAACGTAAAAGAACCAGCAAAACAACTCTTCTGTTTGTAAGTGTAACGGGTGTGCCACAGCAGAGGCGCAGCCAGAATGAGGCCGAAGAGGCCATGGCTCCCCGAAAACAAATCTGCTAAGATTTTTTGTTGGTGTTTGATATCAATTTGAACTGCTCGAAAATAAACGGAAGGAACAGTCGGACTCAAGTAGCAACTATTAAATCTGTCGTTCTCTCATTGAACACCGTGCAACGTGACTTTTTGCGGTTAGATGGGAAAATGTGCGACCACAGCATGCAACTTTATTTCCAAAATTACCGTATATTGTGGACAACACGACCAGAGGTGCAGTCTGAACGAAACGCCTTTCCCTCAGGGTAGTTGTGCAGCGTTTCACATGCCCTTGTTTCAACTTTGCAGAAGCACCGGTCAAAAACATCAAAACTGATGCCTTTTGGCAGGCTACACATCAGAGACAATTGGAGGGTGACCATGTACGGCGGTTCGTATGTGGTTAAGTTGTTCACACAGAAAGTTTATCACAAAAAAGTTTTTTTTGTTGCCGTGACACTACACAACAATCCTTTTTGTCATAGACCCTCTGACCATCTTCACCACACAAATCGTCCATTCATATATGTAATGAGGAAAGATATGTCTACGCTTTTTTGCAGATCAAAAAGTACACCGTTTAGAAAAAACGTTTTCAATGTAACACGCAAAAGCAACTTGAACAGTAGGCCTACTATTTAACTGAAGTTTTGCAATGGGAGCTTTACAATAATCACAGCAATTAGCTGTTCTGTGATCTAGTGAAGAATAGCGCTTCGTTTGATTTAGATCAGGGATGGAACGTATTTCCCATCACCGGCCGCATAAAATGTGGAACATCGCTGTCTGGCCGAAAAAAATTTTCATTTATCTTAAAGTTTTACCTTTATCTTCCAAAGGAAAATAGATAGAGAAAACTACGTCAAGGAGCTATAGATTTCTTTTGACATACCGTCTATGTGTCTGCTTGTCACGAGTTTCGTTTTGACACGATGTTGTGTTCTAACTTGGGCAAAGAAAATGCTGACGCGGGCCATATTAACTGTTCACGCAAGCCGCCTTTGGCCTGCGGACCGCAGGTTCTCCACTCCTGATCAAGACTGATACCCTCACGATCACAAGCACTTCGCAACTAATTATAATGTCAGCGCATTATACGTAATTCCAAAGACGTTACATTGCCAAGACTGCTGAGTAATGAACTTATTGAAATGACCCATGGTCTCTGACACTCTGTCAATGTGTGCTTTTAAAAAAAAAGTCAGCTACAAAAAATTTCATGTTGCCACATTTTTTGCACCAGAAATCGTTGATGATTGTTTCCAGATCCGTATCTCCAAGAATCTCATGCTCCATGCTACGTCTTTATTGTTAAATGTTTACTTCTGACTTCCTGGTGAGCACTAAGTGCAAAGCTATATTTGCCGTGGCGAGTTTTCGTAATTCATCTGCTCAGTTTTTCAAGCTTGACTGGTGTTCTAACTTTAGTAAGTTGTCCGATAATCTTGCCAACATATAGCTGCTCAACTGAGGTTCAACCAGCACAGACTAATGCGGTAGAATATGCAAAGCATTTTATGAGCGTCCATTTGCATTGCATTGTCAGCAACCTGAAAAGGATGAGTAGAATTTCGACGTTGCCCCTCCCTGGAAAAATTTCTGCGAACGCCCATGGATGCACTTATTTTTTGGGGGGTCATGAAGGGTGGTGCTGTTTGGTTCAATTTTTCTCAGTCACTCTCTAAAATGCTAAATGCCAAAGTTGTCAGTTTCCTTAACATATATACAAAACGCAACGTAACATCGCGAAATCCCCTTTCAGAGCGCATTACCAATCTCGTGGCCCGTAGATTAATTTGACATGTCCCGCGTTCCGTAACAACCGTTTCAGGCTTTCCTAGTTGTGCCATTATCATTTTTTGGTGAACCGGGCCCAGTACGAACAGCTTTAAACCGTACGTTGGACTCCCAGGGCCGTCGCCAGCGGGGGGGGGCAGTGGTGCCCGTCCCCCCATTAGAAATCGGTGCCCCCCCATTTCACGTTTGGTCCCTCGGTTGCTACACACATCCAATACAGTATTTTAAAAATGTGGCCCCCGCTTCTGCTTTTTGGCTCCTCCTGGTTTTTGCCCCCCCCC
>JGI24021J15306_10003742_pt1 | contig 17327 bp, 6 predicted proteins | sample Ectturendosymbi1_FD_15306 | JGI IMG/M metagenome (IMG submission 15306) | reverse complement strand
CAAGTTTTCGTCAAAATTGTCGTAAAGTTTTCGTCAAAATTGTCGTCCCGCATACGCGGTCGAAATTGTCGTCAAGTAAATTCTGCGTCGCTCCACGACATTCAACGCCGCCCCGTGTTCAGCCTCTGGCCCGTGCTATCCAGCAAACGTTTGCACTCGCTGAGGCCAATAGTACGCGGTTTTCGCGTGAATCCTGATGACGTTACTTCGCTCACAGCCAGCAGTACACGACCACGCGAGAGCTTTGGAAGCTTCGCTCTCGTACCGGCCTGGTGCGTCGGAGGCAGCTTCATTTTTCGTTTAAATAAAAATAAGTTCTCTCTCACATGCTCCGCGTGTTTGATGTTTTTATTATGACATATACTTTCGTCATAAACTTCGCAATAAGCCGCACACAGTGTCAAGATTTTAACATGGCCTGATGACGTAACTTCCTGTAACGTTCCTGCAGCTGTCGATACAAGAAGTTCAGTCTAGCGTTTGATGACGTCACGGATAATTTTGGCATTTCTCATATAGCAGCACTACCTACAAACCAAAGAAGTTTCGATATATCAGGATTGGTATTTTATTCTATTATAATATCGGTGTTTTATACCGATGTCACACCCGTGGAAGTCCGTGGAAGGTAGATGATTTGTTGCGGCAGAAATATGCTTGTTTGATATCGGTAAGCCAAGTAAAAATGTGAAATATAGCATAAGATGAGTTTTAACTTGAAGCTCAAAGTTGTCACTTGTTATCAACTGCCGCACTTGTTTCTGAATAACTGGGAAGTTTACAATGAATTTACTGTTGAATTGCAAATGACCCAAGTGATAACAGTGTTTTCAGAGCTATGTTAGTTGAAGTACGCAATGCATTTTTTATATACTTTTTTCCATGCGCTTTGAGGCTCTTCTCTCTTTTCGTCCTGACCAAGGGTTGGCAACCTGCGGGTCTGGAGCCACACGCGACTCTTCAGCGCTTCTGAACTGAAGTGGCTGAAGTGGCTCTTTCTGCATTTGGCAAAACTTGGAATAGAAACTTGCATTTGATTATGAACACTAGTGGAATTGAGTTGGGTACAGTTTAGCTTATGTCCACATGAAGTCGCATGAAGAATGAAACGGTATCAACGCTTTGTGACTCCTCACCGGTTATATCGGCTGGAAAATGAAGCAGAATGGCTCCTTTGTTAAAACAATTGCCGACCCTGGTCCAGACCATTGGTGGGGGGAAACTTCTCCTAGTCGAAAGCCGCATTTCACTTAACTGGGTAGCAGTTAAGCCGAGATTTGAAAAGTACGCATAAACAAAAGATTATTTCTGCGTGGTGAGTCGTCATACTCATCCATCGGTCACGGTTTGGGGCTCGGGCTCTTTCGCTGGGGCGGACGACTGTGCGCCAGACCCAAATATTCATTGTGACAAAAAATACTAAAGCCTAAGTAAAACAAACACATTTGTAAGCGGGCAAATGGTCAAAAGTCCGCATAAACTCATCGAAACGGCCGCATTTTCCCCACCTCTGGTCGGCTGAACGGGAATTGAACACGATACTAGAGTAATACGTATATCAGCACGGATGAAATGTTTTTAAAGGCCCTTAAAAACTTCGGAGAAAATAACCGGAAGTGGTTAAAATCCGATTTCAGACATCACTTCATAAATCCGAGAAATATCGTCCAGTATCTCTTACTACTATTCCCGTTTCATTGGCTTTCTAGGCAACCCCGATGCGAGTTCCGCAGGTACATTACCAAAGTTCTTCTGGCAGGGGTTGCTGAAGCTTCTCAGCAAGGCGCGCAAAGAAACTGGCGGTTGGTGAAACGCAGCCAAACTTCATTAACATTCAAGTGAATTATGTCATTCCGTACCTCTCGGCCTGCTCTGCTGCTGCGCCACAAACGTTTTACTAACTTGGTTGGCTTTTTCCACTCTAGAAGAAAAGCGTTTCGTGCCAAGAAACGCATCCTTATTTGCCCAGAAACGATGGCTCGCTAACTTGTAGCGCTGTGTATTTTGCTGACCATCACTTACGCAATGACTGATTACAAACTGCTAAACTTGCTTTGCAAAGCGTCAAAATCACTCAAAAAGACTTTCCCCACACAAGCAATCCAGCTCGTTTCCTTTTTCGAGCAAGCAATCGACCGCCCAAAGAAAACAAATCGACGCACGTCATTTATCTCCATCGCCAAAACAAACTCATTCCATGTTATTTTCGCGGCTTGTCTAAACTACGGTCAAGCTGAGGTCCACTCGGCCGTTCAGGCCGCGGTTTCACCGTCTCCGGCCAAATCTAGAGCGACGCGCGCGCGACACCGGCCATTCCGCGCGTGAGCATCGCCCACACGGCGCGCGATCGCTGTGATTTGTACAAGCGCTGAGTTCCTTCGGCGATTTTTCGAGTGCCATGACGTGGCTTGACGAGCGCAAACAAAACTCCAGCAGCAGCCTCGTGCCAGGCCTGGCCGATGACAGAACTTAGGCTGCAAAAACAGAGGGATTATTAGCGAAGAAAGTGACGGCTCTGAGCGGACCTTTTTGAAAAGCGCGGCCTGTCACCGGGGAATGGCCTGTGATTGAAATAAATATCTGTCGGGGGGAAGACGTAGTGTTGCCGTTGCCCGAAGGCCGCTCGCTGGAGCCAGCGAGTTCGTCGGTTTCTGGACGAAAGCGCCGAACGACGTTGGCGATGCGAGCGCACGACAAACGCTGTGATGTTTGCGCGCGCGGCCGAAAACTAAACACAACGGCTCCAAGTGCTATAAGTTGGGAGTTTCATTTTCACTTTCATCGTAAGGATCGCAATTCACAACTGGGGTGGAGAAAAGAACTCCCCTCTCATTTTAAACAGTGGGTAACAATCAGGATATGTACCCAAAAATATTTAGCAAAACTAGAGAACTGTAAAAACGCATTTCGAAAACATACACTTTCCAACCAAAGATAAGGTGGAGGTGAGCTTAGTGCCAATAAAAAACAAATTTTGGTTCGAAACCATGCGGTGCTCGGTCGAAGTTCGAATCTACAAACAAAAATCCGACGGACCCAAAAATTACACAAAAAAATCTTGCAAGAGGGAAGGAGCTTCTTTGACAAGAACGCAAAACAACAACAAGAATCGGCAAGCGTGTATACATAAACAAGTGCTAAAATCACATCAAGCGTGAGAAAGGTGTTATGCGAACACTTCAGCCAAAAATTGCTCATCATTGCAAGAAGTATCAAAGCTATACAGCTGAGCTGACACATGTTTCACCAAAAGTAAATCGTATAAAAAGTAGCACCTATGATTTTTTGATAAAAACGCAGTGATCCTGAGATGACGAACACAAATGATGAAAACCTCTGACATTTCACGTAAAAAATCAGACAGAGCGAATGTTAACGACATAAATATTGTCTCATTCGTCGTGGATTTCATCAGCCGATAATATTGATTTAAAGACAGGTCTGGGAATTCACTGCATGTGTGCTTATTATTAACTTCATTGCACCGAACACTTCACAACAAAACANTTTTTAAGCAACGGCATTTTTCATGGCTGAGTGTATATGATTAGTGCTTTGTTTCAAAATAGCTTCAAACTNAATTCACATCTATTGAGGGATTCATCCAGCGGCTGAGTTAAGAGTGCGAGCTGTGCAATTCGCATGGCATTTAACAGAAATTACTTTTCCGATATGCCGGAATCTTTTTGTGGGCAGATTCCTGTTTTAGTGGGCAAACGTGACTCTGCTTAGCCCAAGCAGCCCTGGACTTATTATGTCCCAGGATCAAAAAGCTAGAGCGAAGAGCTTAAAACACGTGTACATGATTGATCTTATTTGCAGAAAAAAAACTAAACCTAGAAAAACGTTTTGTGTCCATTGTAAGTTTGCAAAAAAACTCACTTTATACTCTTGCTGAAAGCAAAAAGCAATTATATTTAAAAAAAATTGTGTATTTATAGAATTTTTTGCTTGAAAACGATTTCGCTCGAATGTTGACAAATTTTGCTCGGTTTTGCAGCTTTCCCAAGTGGGTCTTTTAGTGGAGCCAAGCAAGTTCCTGTGCCAAGCGTTACGATAGCGTCTGTTAAAAAATTAGGAGTCTTTAGAGAGTTTGCGAGCAGCACGCAAAGTGCTCGCGCTACATTGTGGCTTAAAGCCGGGAACATCTGCACGGAAGCTTAACTTTCTGGATTCTTTTGTTGACTGCTCGGGCTTGAACGACGCGCGCACCGCCTTAATGAGGAGTAACAGCGAATACTATTGACAATCATCTTCCTTGTCTATTCTCTTAGATCTTCTTGCGGTCGTTCTTATCACGGTGCAAAACAGGCCGTTTTCCAAGTGCTAGAACGTGTGGTCTCTGAACAGGAATCAGGCTTTTTGAGAAAGGAGGGGAAATTCCAAAAACGTTGTGTACGTTGCAGCCTCAACAAAAAATGCGTGAAAATAGCAAGATATGCCCTGCTAAAGTTTAATTGACAAGCATAACGGGAGACAGTTTGTTAATGGGTTGCTCCAGGTTAAAGGCTTAGTACTGCTTTTGTCATTTGCGTTTTAGGCACAAAGAGCACACAAGATGTAAATTCAGTAAATTTCACTCTTGGACTTGTACCCGGATCCAGGTTTTCTCAACTTCGATCTCTGAACAAAAATAAAACTAAACTAGCAAGATAACGCTTGTGTACATTTGTATTTTCATGTTTCAATTCTGTTGCCACAGCAAAGTTTAACTTAATATTGAAAAATTAGCCAGTGACAAGTTGAAGACGATGGTTCTGTATGAACTTACACTGTGTCCCCCACCAATTTTCGAAAACAGCAGGTGTGTCGCATTAACGAGCGAATTTGCCCATAGGTGAGAATAGAGAGCGTCGTGTTGCGCACAAAAGAACCCACGTGGATTTGGATCCCATCAGCCGGTGTCAAAGCGCCTCTACACATCTGTCGCGCTTCGGATTGGTAGAAAAAGCTGTTGTAAACCGATCTAATCTGACAACGAACAAATATGCATGATGTGACCTATCAAAGGACGCCGACGCCGCCTTTCAAGACTCGGCCAAGAGAACGATTGCTCGAAATCCCTTCAGGAGGTTTACGGAGTCAGGTTTATATTGAGCACTTGAGCCAGTGACCAAGTTGCGCAGAAAGTAAACCTTTAAAGCTCGCAGTGTTTAAACGGTGATGTTTACCAGCAAGTTCACTTTTGAACTGAGATTTAATGTCGGGTGTTCTATTCTGGCTTTCAGGGCACGACTTAAGATCGGGGGAACAATGGTTTAAATCAAATCTTGGCCGCCAGCGATGAAAGATATTGACATTCCTCAATTCGTTGCTGGCAATATCGTCAGCCTGAATTTTCACCACAATCTAAAATAAACTTGCAGTCATCAACATAGCCAACTATAGTTGAGGCAAAGTTTTCTTTGTCGTTGTTTCGGTCCAGTATGAAGATCCCAGGCACTTTTGATCACCGTGCTCTTCGGCAATAATGTGTTCAGTTTTGCTGTTTGATATTTTGTATTACCGTGAGAAAGTCTAAGGCTCAAGCATGTTGTCGAATTTTCAACAGTTGCAGCAATTTCACGACAAAACGTACGAAGGTGCGTCGTTTTGACAAAACTTTCAGCGAAGACCAAAAGGTGGATGAGAACAATTTTTGTCAATTTGCGAATCTTGTTTAAACCAAACGGCCATCAGGTGAACGTCATCTCTTGCACTGTCGTATTTAACGTTACTATGAAAGGGTAACAGCCTGAATGGTAGGTTGGGATAGAGTGCGCGCCACTGGAACTGCTTGGTTGGGCCCGAATCCCGGTCATTTCATCCCAACTTGTGAAAACGGCATTTGAGGCCTGTCCAAACACGGCAGTAATGGCTATTGGTTTAAACGGCGACTATACGTTCATGGACGCTTCGCGGCGCTGCTATTGTGGTTTGCCACCAGCGCAGAATTCACAACAAAAATAACTGCGTGGCCTATGAAAGTAATCAAATTGGCAAAATTACTCATCTGCCAGGTATGAATAGCTGTAAAAGTTCGATCTACAGGAAAAAGCAAACCAATATCAAAACAACTTTGTGCTGTGATACCAGAATTTTCCGTCGCTGTTAGAGCGGTCCATATAGCATGAATTAGAAAATGCGTATGGTCTATCGCAATACCTGCTTTAGCACTTTCAAGTACAAGCTAAGGGATACGAAGAGCACCAGGAACAATAGAAGTATGGCTGTCTATACAGATGTTGAGACAATCCACCCTAAATTTATCAAATATGCGAAGTACTTCCTGCTATAACGAAATGTTTCTTTCTTGCAACGGCTATCAAGAATCTAAAGGTTTTCTATTAACCAGTGATCTGACTCTCTTCGAACGAACCAGTTTATAAAAAATCAAAAACCGAGTTTTTTGCTTGACATCTGGTGTATGCAGTATGACCTGCAAGCGGCAGGTGTTATTTAAATTTGCAAAAATTAAAACTAACCAGTACAGTCCTGGGTCATGAAAGGGTAATTTGGCTAAGATAGCTGATAATTTTTAAAATTTCACTCAAGCTGATGATTCTTAAAATTTCACAAAATACGAAAACATAAGCGCCAAAGTTTTGAAGGTACAGCAAAACGTAAGGAAAGAGCGGTTTGTCTTCAAAAAGTGTCGAGACGACGTTCTTCCGCATTCGTATTTCCAACACAAATGCAAAGCAACGTTCACTGTGTGAAAAAACGAAGTGTAAGGCCGAGAGACATTGAACGGTAACACAATTAGCTACGGGAACATGTAAACGCATGATTGCGAAGTTTTGCGTTGAGCTATAGCTGCTGTTGGTGACGATTTCTTTCCAGATATACGTTTTTGTTCCAAATATACGTCTATAATAAAACAGTCAACCTTTCCTCTTTTAGGCATTTACGTTTGAGGTTTCGAGACTGAACATTGTTACGTCACGGTGACAAAATGGGCTTCTTACAAAAAATATAACCTTTGGAAAAAGTTGAGCCAGTCACAGTAACCAGACGCGAAGAAAAAAAACAACTAACTGTTTTTGTAGACAAGTGCGGTTACGTGGTGCAGTGTACACGTTTAAGCAAACATCTATTAAAAGCTTACCCAGGCCCTAAAGTTGCCTATACTTGCAAGAGGTGCAGAAGCATACTAATGCTCATTGTTCTTTCAAGGAGAAGACCAAGCTTGTAGCGCTTACAAAACAAAAAATGCATCATGGATGGTGACTTTTAATGTACACTTCGCTGTTCTGAAATGCTTGCAGAACAGCAATTAAAGTACCTTCTGCAAAATTTGGATCCTTTGTGGTCTGATACAGCTCTAGAATGTAGCCGACCAAAATATTCACGAAATATCGCTCATTGAGTTCCTAAGCCACAGTCTCTGGGTTTCTACAAAGAGACCGAAATTTCTAAATTTGATCAAACAAAGCAATGAAATTCCAATCAACTGTAAATTTAATTGTACCGTGTGGTTAGACTTTCACATGGGAAACAAAGTGGGTAATGTTGCGTAAACATAGGATGGGATGAAAATGGTTATAAACTTCAGATTTTCAACAGCGCTTTTGAAAATGTAGTGAGCTTTGAGCTATACTGGAAGAATAAGAAGAGGATTTGCCTCAACACGTTATTGATAAGACCATGTTTTTCAAAAGACGTGTACCTTGTTTTCAAATAATAAAACAAAATCTCGCAATTCCGAAGCAAAATAGCCTTACCAGGTCGCACTTTCTCGCTTTTACATCATCACAAACGGCGTGGAGAAAGTATTTTTGCTCATATCAACCTTTTTCTAACGGCTGACTTGATGAACAAAGATTTTAATGATGTCTTGAAAATAGCTATGGCTTTTTCAAAGAAGTTTTTAACCAGGTCTCTCCCCCAACCTACCCCCTCAATTAATTAGATGCTTGATAAACTACTGTGGCCGACACTTGCACACTACATCCGAAAGCGCCTGTGGTAGCAGATTGAAAAATCTCTTCCATATTATCAGGAAGACCATAGGTTAATATCACGAAGCTTCAGTGTCAGATATACGTTTTTTCTTGTGACGACTGAGAATTCTTGAGTTCCTGAGCACAATTTAGTCAAAATGGTTCTTGTGAAGAGCTTACGCGGAGTATGGATGATGCAGCGTGCTTGTAAGCATGCAAGATGTGTAGTAGCTAGCAAGTACAGCCTGAAACAGCGCTAAAAAACATTAATTTCGTACTTGCGCGTATAAACGTTTTTCTGCACTGCTAACTACTGGGTATGGTGAAAGACTGAGTATGTGCTGTGAAAGGAATGCCAGAGAAAACGGGTTAGACTTTTGATAAAATGTAGAGCTTTCAGTAGGAGAGTGAACTTAAAAACTGAGAAATGACGGTTCGGTTTTCAAATGCAAAATCTATTTTTGACGTTCTTGCTTTTTTATCTTTGAAGTTCATGTTTTTTAGTTTTTCGTATAAGTGAGGGTTCTTAGAAATTGCCTATATAGAGGTCCATTAAAAAAATGAACAAGCTTCGAGAGGTCGCAGTAAGTTTCCTAAATGATTGAAATGTTCATCGCCCGACAGATACAAAATTCCAGAACTGTCATTGCGTTAGATACGTAATCACTTTTGATAAGATGCGTTGAATTTTTCTTTGTTTGATAGATAGACGTTGAGCATCATCTAAAATAGTTTGTCAGCTCCTGAAAATGTCGTTCCGAGATCTATGGTGGGCCGTGAACCCAGTTCAAGAGCATCTGTTTGTAAATATTTAGCTTCTACGATCTGCTGAAACAAGCCAGTATCACAACTACCACAGCCTAGATTTCACTGGCAAAAGTGGTCGTAAGCTGAAATTTAATGGAAAAAGCTTGTGAGCTGCTGGATTTGCATAAGTGCATCGTGATGAATTGTCACGTCGTGAGTAAACTTCTTATTTGGAAAGGTCCATGGGTGATAAAATCGTTTCCGCCACAAAAGTTCAGGGAATGGTGATCGTGGAGCTGGGGTGGATTTCAAGGATGATAGAGACAAACGCGTTGAAAAGCAAGGAACGCTCCGTTAAAGTTTGTTTGGAAATTTTTCTTTTCAAACGCTTCATTTCCTAAACTTTATGAAAAATTTCGATAAAATGATTTCGTGAAAAATCGCAGTGAAGACTTCATTGCAATGCTTTCGTGCATATATTTTGCCCCTAAGCCAGCGTTCCAGGCCTTGCTACTGAATGAGATAAAAATTCTCATAAAATTTGAGCTTAGATGGAAGCCGTTATTTCTGCAGTTTTTACCACTATCACAGATGAGTAGGGCCCCACTATACACTACAACGCAAAATGAATGGCTATAATTTACTGCCACACTTTCCTGGCATGCCAGTGTGTGATTTACAACAGAAACATGCAGTCTTGTGTTAAAAGACTGCGCGTAGATTATAAAAGTTATGTATATTCCCGAGAACGTAAACATTCTCCAATGACTGGTCGATGCTTTGAATCGAAACAACTTACACGAATTTTTATAACAGTGCGCATTTTCATCAAACCTTTTAATCCGGGCAATTCACAGCTCTGACCATATTTACAAACAGGGGTGGATATTAGGATTTAGGGGCCTGAGGCAAACTCTCAGAAAGAGGCCCCAAAACTTCGCCACTGCGAAAGGTAGATATGGGCCTAAGTGCGATAAACGAATTGGGGGCACGGTATTTCTGAAAAGGGGAGGCGGGGAGACCGCCCCCTCTCCTCCCCTAATATTCAACCTTGTTTACAAGTCTGTATTTTTATCCATTATGCAACATTTTTGCATGGGAATTAGAAATTGCTATAGTGGCTGGAGCATTTTTGTTGGTTTATTCTTTCCCAGTTTTGTCTGAGTGTACAAACTAACACTTCCTCCGGATTCCTTTAACGAATAAATGTATTTCTGTAATTGTCGTTTACTGCTGCTTACCCAAATGATGTGGGCCGTGAATCTGAAATAAGCAAATAAATTATAGCAAATATTTGTTTTTACGATCTTGTCGTAAGTTCCAACCGAAAACAATTCCGTAAATGCTTCTCCATGACGTCGCAGTTTCTTCTGTTTTGTCAACTTCGCAGTATGTGTCAAGCTTAAATTGTCCTACTTGGGTGGACCAGCCGAACATTACAATCTAACAAGCTTGAAGTCTCCTGCTTTCAAGTAACGTTCATGGCAGGGTTGGCCAAAGAGGTCTGGAGAGCGAACTGAGAGCGTTGTACCTGCTTGGAACTGTTTAGCAATGATACAAAAACAGACATTAATACAAATAAAGCAAAGTGTTTGAAAGATGGAAATTGGCAAAGCGCGTTGACCCAAAGAGTTAGACTCCCTTGTGTGATTAGAAAAATTTGTCAAAGTTGAAATACCAAAGCAAGTTTTCTTCGTTGGCTTAGTTAGGTTTCAACGTTTTGCTTTGGTGCCTGATGATGCAAACTAATGCACCTGCTTTTCGATCATGAAACGAAATGTTTACGCCGTCCGCGAGTCCGACAAGAGCAGTAAATGGAAGATGTATGGGCTGCAGACAAGGAAGGATTAACGTTAAGCGCAGAAAAACGTGCAATCTGCCAAACGGACGCTTTGATCTTTTCCCAGTAGATTAACAGGAACAAACCTTTAACGGCGATTGAACTTTTGGGGCAAGACGTTTTGGGGCGCTTCGGGAATGGAAAATAATGTTATTCTTCTGTTCACCACGGCGTATTACCTAGAGTAGATTTTCCTTTACAACAGGGGTCTCCAAACTTTTTTGTCCAAAGGCCACATAAGCTATTACAGAGCATATCGATTAGTGGACGTCTTACGTAATGTGATTGTTTTGGAATATGTTACACTCTACCAAATCAACAAGTTTTTGGTAAATATAGTATTTTTTATCATTGACAAAACGGCTTCGCGGGCCGGATGAAATGGATTCGCGGGCCGCATTTGGCCCGCGGACCGTAGCTTGGAGACCCTGCTTTACAATAACACATTTCCAAAATCTTCGCTCACGCTAGTGACCATCACATCCGTCAAAACAGTAACACGACACACATGTTGCAACTTGGTTCAGGTAACTTCATACAGGGTACCAAGAATTGGTTGGAAAATGAAACCATGTCGACATGCGTAAAAAACTTTTTTTTAAACTTGTGCTTCACTTTAAATCATTCACAACGTTTCCATGGCGACTGCGCATTAAGACCAGCAAAATAAAGCTAGCATGTGCTGAGACAGTATGTTTGGATTACCGCAAAGTTTTGTATCTGCCTCGATTGATGTACGTCTCCTTGCACTGGATATGACCCTGAACACGATAGTGCAAGTAAAGCTTTTGCGAGCTCTGTATGCAAATATATACTGGATCGTTGGCTCAACACACAGCGCAAAGCCTATCCTACTCCACTCAACTCGTTTCAGGAAGTCTTGGCGTACACGGAGATTTGTGAGATAGCAAGCAAAGATAATTTTTAGGTTTATCTGTGGCAACATTTGTGCTTCCTATTGAAGACTTTAGAAAACCTCCAAGTTTTAATCGAAAGTAGGACGAAGAATACATAACCAGGATTAAATGAATTTGGTTTACTAAATTTTGAGCAGTTGCTCAAAAACCAGTTGTGGGATGCCGTTTTGAAATTAGCTGTTTTGAAATACATATGGCAAACTCCTAAATTCTAACTGAAATGGTCAAACCCAATTTTATGTGCACTTAAAGACTTTAATATGATCTATTGCGCGAAAAGTCGGTTCCCGTTCGATTATTCGTTACGCTACTACGTATTTGAATAGTCCAACTCGGATACAAGTCTAATTACAACAACTCCATGCGCAGGTTAAATTCGGCATACAAGCTGTCTTTCAGCTTCGCAAGTGCTGGTTGTGATTGTCAAGTTTGCAAACTATGGCGAAATCTACGTAATGGTGGCTTGGTCAGATATGCACAATAAGAGAAGAAACAAGGTTTTGAAATTGTCTGAGAAGGTGCAAATTGCACTTGAAATATGCAAATACAACGGGCCATAAGTGGAAATGGCATAGCCAGCCCAAAATTTTGCTGGAGCCAAATGCTTTGACTTTAAGAGAACAACAGTATTTTGCTTGTGAAACAACCTCTCAAAGCACAAAACGACAAGAAATTATAGAAATTTGGGGGTGCATGGCCCCCTTGGTCCTCCCTGTCTGCGACTATAACAAGTGGTTTCAGCACGTTGCACATCTTCAAAGGAAATAATCAATTTCATCGGCCATCTTCTATAAAAACAAAATCAACGAACTTTGATCCATTGAACAAAAGAAACAACTTGCCTTCGTTTGAACAAAATTTTATGCAATCAATGATTGATTCAACAAAGCAGAAATCTACCTTGAGACAATGCTCGCGAAGTTGTAATACAGTAGTTCGTGCATATGCAAAAGTTGCAAAAATTATACCTGCTTTATAAATGAACAAATTTATACAGTACCTCGTGGTAGAAAAGGCACTGTCTGATAAAGCAAATTATGATTGCAAAGTGATTTTGTGTGATACTTGCTTGAGCAAGACGTATGGTTCAACTCAAACAGCGCACTGAAATACTGCATAGTCAAAGCAAAATCATGCTGTTGTCTAAAAAATTAGTAAGACGCTTACGGTGACAAACGCTCTGTAACAGGAGTGACCAACAGGTAGATCGCGATCGACCGGTCGATCGCCGAGTCTCAGTTGGTCGATCGCGTCTGATTTTGCACTGAATTGACAAGATGCCGCAAATAACGTTTTTCAATCAATATTCAAGCAAGTATTGTCATGATATTGTGAAGTGCCAAATTAACCAAAATATGAAAGTGCGGCTCTCGATGGCAAATGTGTGTTAAATACAACTTCATTTACAGGAAAAAAGTTGCATTTCATGACATTTTGTACTTGTCACTTTCTTACAGACCGGTCTATCGCGAGTTATGAAGAAATTTTCTAGTCGATCCCAGTCGAAGACAAGTTAGCCACCCCTGTTCTACAACATGAACGAACCTAAAAAATTTCCTGCGACCCTAAGACGCCCGTAGGGTTCAACTCAGGGATGTCGATCCTGCTTTAGTGTATGCACCACTGAAAAACAAGTTGTCTTTGGTACATGTAGACTCATTTTTACAAGAATAGCTTTTCAGCATGGTGTTTCTTTCCAAGGTGCTATACCCAACCATTGTTTGCCAGATTTACTGCGATGTAACTACGAATCCGACACCTGAGTGGAATAGCATGTGAAGGTTGCGAAAGGTTTCTCTGAACCTTCAGCCGACTTCAGATAGTTTGTGGCGCCCTCGTTTCAACTTTCCTGATATGGATTGTTATGTAATGTAGCGGAACGTGAAGAAATGCTGCTTCGTGTGTCTTGACTTCGACCTATATTGCGCAAAGCATAGATTGTTCTGACACAATGGTCTACTTAACCCCTTGCGTGTATCACGCTTTTGTGGAGTATCCCACGATAGGTCAAGGTTGTGTTTCAGTGGAAAAGCAAATGGTAGGAAGCGCACGGGCCGCTGACAGTGATTGACCGTAAACGTCGTGCATTGTTTTGTCACTCCGCTGCTTTGTTTGGAGTCAGAGCTATTTGTCCTGTGCAGTCCGCTTGTCGCAAAACCAATCATTACGCTTTTGTCGCGAAGCTCTCGAAGACATCTGCGCCACACTCTCATCTGTTACTTCATTTTCGGCAGCGCGGTAGAGCAATCGCTGGGATGCTTTCCGAACTACCGCGCATCTTACCAAGGGAAGAAAGCTAACAATGTTGCTATTTTGAATTGGAGAATTTGGATTGCAGGCCATGACGCTGTCAGTGGGAAACGGTATCTTGTATCTTCCGTAGGCAAAGATCACATAGCCTCTCATCATGAAAAGGCTGTTTTCGAGTGTTTGTACCTGCAAGGCGATCTTGGGTTCATCGATTCGCTTCATTGCTTACAGAAAATTTCAACGCTCAAGGGTGAAAGTTCACAAAGAAATTTTCCAGGTCAGTGGTTCTTAACCTTTTCTACACATATTACCCTTTTATCAAACAAGGTTACCAGATTCACTCCCAATACACTCATACATTGGTTGCAATTTAAGATTCAATCAATTTACCCCCTTGAAAGATAAAATTTACTCCCAGAGGTAAATTTACTTCAGGTTAAGAACCACTGTTCCAGGTAATAGGTAAAGAGTTTTTTTCACTAAACACTTTTTTAAAGGAAAACAAGCACTCGTCTGTTATTTGTTCGGACATTTCAGGGTTCTAACTTTTTTAACCGCATTCAGTGCAGTGCAACTGCAAAGCACGACTCAATGTCACTTGAGCTTCTTCAGAATTAGTTGCAAATAATCTCTTGGCAAGTGTTTTCTTTGACTGCGCATTCAAGCCGATTGTCCACAACTTACCTTGGGAGTGCATTTGGTCAAGTCTAGTACGACGTGCCTCTTGCGTAAACCGCTCGTCTCATCAACGGTCAAGTTTCCAGCTTTCCAGATGAAAAGCGCACTTTGGCGACAACGCCAGTTTTGCGAAAAGCAAGAATAGAACTTCTACGGAAGAAACAGCTGGCAACTTGGAAAATTGGACAGAAAGCGGTTCGGAGCTCATACTTAAAACTTTAACAATAAAAAGCTAAAGGCCTTCCGATTTCCAAGAGTTTGACCGACACGACCAAACCAACAGAAACCCAGCTGGTTTGTTCAAACGCAAACAGTTGGTGTTTCGGACGTGCTCTGGTCGTTAGACAAGAATTATTTGCAAATAATTGAGTTGTTTTTCTTCCAGCATCACAATGGGCATTGCGAAAAACTAAGGTAGAATTTTTGGTCGATACCATTCTTCGGCTAAAAATCACTTGCTTGTCGGAGCGAAGACCAAGTTCAGGAAAGGCAAGGATCGCGCGACGCTCTTCATTTTTCATTTTCTTTTACGCAGGCCCGTAGGCCAGTTTTAAGGTTTGGGGCAAAAGACATTTTAAGGGGCAAGGTGTTTCTTTTTATTATGGGTTTGAAAGAAGTTTCTCTGGGCACAACAAAATTTGGGAGGCATAAACAATTTGGGGGCACTGCCCACGGCAGTACAATTTGGGGTACTTTACCGCTTGAGGGCGCAAATTTATATTGTAGATGCATTCACTTTATTCTACACAGAATCCTCGTTAAGCAGCTGAGAAAGCACCTTTTTCTGGATATGTGTGACAGTACCTTTCACACTAACTCACATATACTCCAACTGTTTTGTCACGCAGACTGCGTTTCTTGCACTATGCTGATGTGTATGCTTTGTTGTCTCAGTGTTTTGCGATAGTTTACAGCCCTACACATTGCATAGGGACTATTTACAGGTGATTTTTCGAGCATATCAGTGTTTTCGGTTTCTTAAACTTCACTTATTGCATCCGGAACCAAAAACAAAAGCAACTGAACTTTTATGAAAGATAAACATCAAAAAGCATATCAAAGAAGTTCACCTCTGATCCTAGAAACTACCAATGGTTCATTTGGTTAACTCGTACAAACTGGTGTTGCGTTGGAGCGCCCCACACTTATCAGCATAGCTTCCCACACCTCTGCATGCCTGGCGCATATTTCACGTCTGGTGTCACTCCACAACCTTTATATTGTAGGCAACTTATGTCCGATAGTTCCCTTGGTCTAGCAATCTTCGGACTACCTAAGAATTCGTCGACTCGGCTGAGTCAACGGACTCGAGGTCATAAATGACTGCACTGTAAACAGGAACGCCGGAACACGAGCATTTCCCATCAGTCTTTTTGCAGAAGGGGACGCAGGGCAGTAGTGCTTTTTTAAAACAAGACTGTTTCTCATTTTATGCCGACTTTCAATCAAACTTCACCGCGTCATGCGACTCCACATATCAAAACATTGCCCTTCTAGCCAAAGATTGTACATCACATATAAAAGCAACAATCATTCCCAACGTGTATGCGTTTTTGTGTTTAATGTGTAAAGTGGTCAACAGTTTATGGTTAAAATTTTTACCTAATGATGTTCATTATCAGAAAATTGACCAAACTTATAGTAACTTTTTTCATGTCCCAAGGCGCTTCCTCTGCCCTGGCTAGAAGTATAAATGCCTTGTGTGGGACCTCTAGAAAGAAAAGACCAATGACGAGGTAACCAGAAGCTCATTTTAGAAAGCAGTTGTTTGACGAGGTGCCTGACTGAAAAAAAATTAGCGTTTTAAGCAAAACGTTGACCTGAACGAAGTAGATAACACGTGGACAACATTATTAGAGCATTCCTGCGCTTTGCCGCTAATGCTTAGCATTGACGGATTCAAGCTTGCCATTTGGGAAGCGTGGCGGTTGGTAAAGGGCCACCAGAAAAGCTACAATAATTATCACATCACTGTGTGATAAACAGGTATAAGGCAGAAAAATTGCGACATATTTTGCAGAAAGGTTACGATTTTACTGGACGCGATGGCCACTTGAAGTCCTTAGGAGTTGCAAATGCCCCGAATTATTTCCCTTGGAGTCTTCAGTGGTGTGCAAGGTAAATTAAACTGTTTTCGTGTAGCGGTTGTAACCTCTGACAATTCGCGGTAATCAAGGCGACACTGCAGAGATTGTTCAATAGAATAATACCACTTGAGCATGTGTACGGTAACATGTGCCTGTTTACTTGTTAAACAACCCTGTCTCCTGTTAGATTTTTTTCAAACCAGTTTACCACAGAACTCTTATTTTGTTCCAGGTGTTTGTTGATGTAATTAAAATTACATCACAAGTAATCGATATGTTAATAGAACATGTTAAACACTTCATAAAATATCAATATAGGTTCATTTGCAATCACGGACGTCAAAGACGAATGCACATTTTAGATAAAAAGTCTGTTGTCATTGGCTGCAAACAATAGGCAATCAATACAGTGAATATGAAGTGGTATGCAACTGAATCTTAACTGTTGCGCAAAACTTTAGAAAAAGCAAAAGTGTACGCACCCTCATTTTAAATTGTTATTGCCGTCCGTATTCATATATACCGCTCATGCTATTTGCTCACATAACATGAACAACTACATCTGAGCAGCTGGCCAAGCACGGGCCATATTCACGATTTTGTTCACACGCCGATTGTTCTAATGTGCCAGTGTTTGAAAACAGGTCCCAAACGACTACAGTCCGTATCGCCTTTGCATGAAGCTGCAATCGTCCAAATGCCCACAAACAATCGCCGGTGCATTTTGCATTTCAGAAAACAATTCCAGGGTCGATCTTTCGGTGACAGGTTTTGACCCCCCAACTTTACCCCCAAACGAGTGATTCACACCCAGGGGACTTCAGCAGCTCCTGCATGAGCCACTGAGGTCGGCCAGGATCAGGCGCGTAGCCAGGGGGGGGGGCAA
>JGI24021J15306_10003740_pt1 | contig 17330 bp, 8 predicted proteins | sample Ectturendosymbi1_FD_15306 | JGI IMG/M metagenome (IMG submission 15306) | reverse complement strand
CCAATCGCTCCTGCTTCTTCTGCCCAAGCCGAGAAAGTAGGGACGAAGCGGCTCTATCACAGTCAGTCCCCACTGGGGCTCGGGTAAAGGAGCGATAGAGGGTCTCGCGCTCTTTGTCCCAGCATGGCACATAGTTCTTTCGACGGCCACGTGGGTTGCGTTGTTTGGCCGCAGATAGAAGGCTCTCGCAAAAATCCTGGTATGCCCTCTCAATGTTTGATGTGTCCGGAGGTGGCAATCTCTCAAGGTATTCACCTGTGAGGAGGTAGAAGCGCCTCCAATCAGTCTTGTGAAAGTTCCAACGCTTCACCGGATCGCTGTGGGCAGGAACGTTGAGCTTCGGTGGCGTTATGAGGGAAGGCCGATGTTGTGGCCGCGGGAACTGTCCTAGAACATATCTGTCCAGCAGTCGGCTGTCCTGGCCGAAACTCGCGAAGGCCAGGTCTGGGTTGGTGCCGACGTCCCATCGGTGAGAGAAGAAGCTGGGTGTTTCCTTTGGGTTATGCACTAGTCTAAGGTTGTTGAATGTTGCCCAGGACTCCCGGCTCTCACCGTCAGGAGATGTTTTGTTGTAACTCCAGTTGACATGTTGGCAGTTGAAGTCACCAACATACAGATTGGGGTGTGGGAACGTCGGGATGGCCTTTGGTGTGAATCGCGAGCGTGGAGGTTTGTAGACGTTAATGATTTTGTATCCTGCGACGTCTACGCACACCCACTCAGCCTCTGATTGTTCTGGAGACTGATCGACCAGTGACCATTCCAACCGCTCATGGACAAACGTGGCAAAGCCGTGTTTCTTGCTCTGGACTGACCCAGCTAGTGAAAAGTTGGGAATCACTAGCTTATCTCCAGTTGTGCAGTGGGTCTCCTGTAGGACGATGATGAAAGCCTTGTTCTTATAGGCTATCTGCTCAATGACAGATATCTTGCCTGCAATTAGCCACCGGTGTTCAGCTGGAGATGTTGGGTCGTGGGTCTTCGGCAGCATTTCTGCTGCCGCGCCCTGAAAAGGGCGTTTTGTGACCCACGCCATGCTCAACACATCCAGCGCGAGTTGCAGTGCTTGCTCTCGTATTGACAGGTTTAGTTGACATTTGCAGCGGATGTCGTACAGGAGGGCCACGTGAAGTCACCTGTCGTCCTCCCATGACAGGTGCCTTCGCGTGACTCTCCTGTAAGACATAATAAAATATGATGATGTGTTGGTAAAATCCCGGTAAGACCCTCCTGTACAACATAATAAAGTATTACGATATGATGGTGAAATTAAAAAGATTGAGATATCCTTAAAGCTGAAGTATACTAAATTTAGCTCAATAGTATACTTCAGCTTTAAGGATATCTCAATCTTTTTAATTTAACAACATGTCGTAATACTTTATTATTCACATTACTTCGTGCCTTGCCTAATACTGTAGCATTTCTGGCTTCCCTAGTTAGGACCTCGTATTATGAATAGCGTGAATTGAAATATGTACTGATTGCACTACGCTGACATTGAGAAAAGACTGTTGTTATTCAAATAAAGTATCAGCGGTATTGGCAACTAGTTTTCCTACAAGTGCGATATTAATTTCCTGCTTTAGATTGCTGTCAATATATTCATCCGTTGGATGCCATAATTTGTTGAAACAAAACTCTATTAGTGGACCTTTAGCTGGTCTGTAGATTCTAGTTTTAGGAATTTTCATTTTGATTGAAGATATGAAACTGCGCTGCACTCAATAAGCCTTCGTCAGTAGTTTTTCCCCATATTACTGGATTGTTTGATTGACTTCTAGAGGATCATATGCGTGATTGGCTTACATTTACAAGTTGAAAATCTAGTTTTTTTCCGCGCCAGGTCATCCCTGCAAACAACATATGCCAATATTTTTTATAAAACTATCTTTTGAAACGCAGTTTAAAATTGAAAGTCTGACAAACCAGTACCGAACCCACAATGCAAGAACCAACACCAAATCAAAGAAATTTTGCCAACTATGAAAAAAGTAGTTTTCAGCAGATACTGTGTGATTTCATAAGGATTTTGCATAACTAGCACAATGGAGAAATTTCGTGTAAAATTATTTGTTTTTGAAAAAGTACTTTGATCTCACTTCAAAATGTTACTAAAAAGACCTTTATCACAGATGGTAGTGGTTTATAGGTTGATATAAAACAGGAGGACATTTGACTGAGGTAGGTCTTGCAAGACCAGCAGGACTTTCCGTGCTATGAATTTTCGCGTAACATGTGGTTCTTAAAGTCTAATGGAAAGGGTTACATTTTGGAGCAGCACCTAAGTTCACTGCCATTCACAGAACAATAGCGAAAATCTTTTGGAGGAGGGAATTTCTAAGCAAAAATATTTTACAACTGTATAAATTCACCAGTTTTACCTAGACTTCAGCTTTATTCTGTTGTTTATCCAACTGCTTTCTGACTTATACACTTACAAAGGTTGCCCCTATTTGCAGACAATATGTTCCTACAGAAAAAGCTATATATTCAAAAAGAACTCCATTCGAGACGCCGCCACAGGCGTTTTGGGGAAGGGGTAATTGCACTAATCGGCTTCCGCAGATTTGCCGCGGGATAGGCGCTGTGAAGATTTCTGTTGAGACTACTGCTAAAAGTAGAAAAATGTTGACACTCAAGTTGTTGTACAACTTAGGAATATCAAGAAAAAACCTAGTGTAATATTTGCACGGTTTGGAGTGTGAGAACCAAAACTACTGTAGAGCCATCGTCATCGTCAGACCCCAATCAAGCGTTCATAGATAATGTAAAACGAAGCTTAAAAGCACTGTTCATTCCCGCGATGTCGTCTAAGTTGTTGTCCAAGCTCATTTGTCGATAAAACAGGCCTATAGTGCAAGAAACATTTTACCGTGCTTAAGCCGGCTATGCTGAAAAAGGCTGTGCAAAAGTTATTACAGCGAGAACGTTCAGGCAGGTGAAGACGACGCTATAATTAAGCACCGCTGCAAGAAAACTACTGAGGCAGGAAAGTGGGGGTGAATCCAAGCGCATGGTCATTTCCAGGAGCTAAGTATATAGTTTGAAATAAGGATCATATTTGTACGACCTGTTCGTTTAAGATTTACTTTAATTTCTTTCAATTCCTGCATCACGTGGTTAGGTTCAGCAAGGGTGAGTCCATTAAAGACTTGGTACAAAATTCGATAAACTGCGGTGTTTTAAAGCAAAACGTTTCCCTTTCGTGTTGAGTAAACAATCTCTCGCACAGAGACTTGCAAAAATAATCTTTCCATTCACGACACAGCTTCTAGGAAAAACTTGAAACACTTTTAGCAAAACAAAATTCCATCATCGTTAAATGTAAAAAGTGCTATGGAAGAAAAAAGCGTGAAATCGTTGGCGAATTTATTTTTGCATTGTGTGGTCCTCCCCCAGAGTAAGCGTGTTCTTGTCACGCACGAGTAGATACGGTCGAAAAAACTGGATCTGTTTTTTTTCCTCCTCTGACTTGTTCTGAGTGAACACATCGAACGTTGTAGTGACTACAGGAACAACTTAACCTTTTATAATTGGACATAAAAGAACGATAGCTTTTGAAAATATCAAAAGTTTTGACATCAGCAACGTGAAAAGATTGACTTTGATTGTTTGGCAGAAATCATTTTTTTCAAAGATCAAAAGATGTTACAATAAAAGCTGCAAACAATATAGTTTACTTTCTTATATCTGCAAATATTAAGATAAACCTGGAATTTTTGCAAGTATGTAAGCCACAACCTATCTCTATAAATCTCTTTACGTTTTGTTTGGCCATTTATTAACTCCGATCTTTTAACAAGTGGCTTTAAATTTCCGAAAACTCATTTTTACATTTTTACTGGAGTGGGGAACAGGGATCCCAGCAGTAAAATTCAAAACATGGTCCTCGGCCAACGATTCTATGCCTTCCTTCAATTCTGTTCAAACATGGAATTCTCACCACAGCAGAAAAACGAAACTTATACCACATATAAAAGAGAGAGTCGGGTTGTAACCCTGGCACGTTTTGCAAATGTCTGGCGTTGAAACAGCGTCTGCTAAAAAGTGTGCAACGTTTGAAACACGTAAGTCCACAGAGGTTTTCGATAACATAGCAATCATTGTGACAACCATCACAGTACCAGTCAAAGAACTAAAATTGGGAACAAACCCTTGACCAGCGAAGTACGCGCGTAGAAAGCAGAGTTTTTTTCTCAATTCGATCTGTTTGCTGCTGCAATTGCTAGAGATTTTCTAGCAATTGTCACTAATTGCCAAAACGAAGCAAAGAAATTTCCCCACTAAGGCTTCGAATCAAAACCAAAGATTCCTTTTATTTACCAACCATTTCTTCTGTGTTTCAAATTTTAATGGTAGGAACTTTGGAAAAAACTTCAGAGCTTAAAATTGCGTTTTTTGAAGGTGAAAAGCTTTCGAAAATATCTCAGTGAAGGACGAACAGACAGCGAAAACAATTTGTGAGATTTCTGGCCACTGACTTCCCACAAATTAAACAAGACTTGTGTCGAACAGATTGGAGCTTGACTTTAAATTGCTTTCAAATTTGAAACCGTCATTAGAAAGCAGGAGGAAAGGAGAGATAATGGGAGTGTTTGTTGGATGCTCTACTCGAATTGGATAAACTTTGCAATCATGATAACGGAAACTTAACCTCTTGTGGACAATCGACGAAACTTTGGCATTTGAGTTGCGACCGCGTAGATAACGGCAAAGCCACATGCGAAAAATCTATACAGTTACCAGTAAAAAAATCCAGCCAACATTCAAACTGCTTTACTGCACTAAAGCTTTTAAGTTCACGTTTTTACTGATTTGTTTAATGCTGCGAATGCACAGATATGCTTTCACATAGGAAATGACCCTGGAACACTGATGAGAAGAAAGTGTTGTGAAAATGCTCGAAAGTTTCTGTTCGGTTTGCAAAGGTTTCAAGTTTATCCGACCTTTTTGTCCGTAACAGACATTCTAGCTTTGGTATGTACAGCGACAGAATTACTAGCTTTACACGAACGTTGGCACACTATTGGTCGCTATCTTTTGCCATCGCGAAATTTAAATCAGGTTAGAAATGGACGCAGAAGTACTGTAATGATGTTATTAATACCACACTTGTTCACCATCTTTATTGTTTATCGTTAAAACAATACACCTTACTTTTATTACAACGTTCTCGTTTGTGATCGCATTTGCTGGACAGCAAGCGTCAATGGCAAACAAGATGACTAGTTTCAACATCGTTCCTTTTTTCCTCTTTGCTTACGACAGGATGTTAACTTGAAAGCAGCCACTAATCTGCTGCTAAAGACCGGCTATTTCATTTTTGAAAACTTCCTGAGAGTTATTTTCGCCAAGCACTGACTTTCGTTCAAGTGTTGTCTCTTGGTATTTTTTTGCCACCGATGTTCCTACGCCTAAGGTCAGGTCAAACGCTTGGAAACAGTTAATGCCACCACCTGCGGACAAGCTCAACCAGAATTTGGAAAACGTGCTGTCAAGTTCACAGCAGATTAAACATTTTTGATTTTCACTCAGTTTACTTTTCACCTGACTACCTTGGTAAGGTACATGTTCACAAGAAATCTTGGAAAACGTTGAAAAGCACCGGTGTGGCGAGAAAGCAAATGTGTGTCTTGATTCTCACAAACTTTTAAACACCAGTCTACATTGTCTACATTGAATAGATTATATTTGAATAAGAGCTGATGATGCCTACTTTGTAGGCGAAATGTATACTCTGTATGATCTTAGTGTCTGATTCTGTGCTGAGAAAGGATTTCTTTCCGTAGACAGTGTTGAATAAATTGAGTGAGAACGAGAAAGCTTTGCAGATCAAACTTTGATTTAAACCAATGCTCAGTCAGCCGACACGATGAAGCAAATGCAAGCATTTTATTTCATCAATGCTTTCAGCATCTTATATTAAAATTTTGCAAAGTTTGGTCAATCACCACGTTAAGTTTGCTGCAATAACCTAGTTTCCTCAAAAGCTGATCATGCAGAGTTAATCGCCAGCGGCTATTTCCAAGCTTTACTTGGGCCTAATTACCAATTTTAGACGGACACTGAGTTTAGTGGTACGTTGGGTTTCAGGAAACATACCACGAGCAATTGCAAAAAGTTTGCAGTGAATTTAAATTAAATAGCTCCGTCAAAGGCTTAAGTAGTAACGAAGTCAGCTTCGGGCTCGAAGCAAACTTCTGTGGTTAGTGACAGTCAGTGATAAGCTAACTTAAGTCAAACCTGTAACGAAATGTTATTTATCGACATATTTTTTGGAGTAGACAACTAAACCTTGTTGCGATGGTGCAGAACATGAGGGGGTCTCGCGATGAAGCTTTTTTGTGTTTAAGGAGACGTTTTGTGTCCAACGATGACAATGAAATAACTTATTGTGCAAAGTTAAGGTACATGCGTTTTATTAATACCTTTAACAGTTAGGCAATTATCCACCAAACCGACCGCCATGTTTTGCTTTTGAGCCATGGTCTACTCGAAACGAGACAAGAATATAGCAAATCAAGATAAAAAAATTGTTGGAATCAAACAGAACTTTTTAGAGCAATGCTAGGTTAAAATTTTAGATAAGGCAGGCTCTGCTAACGTCGTGAATTGCTTCTTCAAGAGGTTGAATATGCCCAGCCTTGCAGTTTTGAAAGCATAACTTTAAATTAATAACAGGGTTTATAACGTCACAATCGGCGATAACGTAAAGATGACAGGTGTTGCAAATTTTCCGCTCAAGTGGAGGAAGTAGACAAATCTTGTTTTTTTCTCTAAAGAACTGGGCAAGAGGTAGTGCTTCTAGTGAGAATTTTGACGCAAAAGGATAACTGCTCTTATCTCAGTAGTCGATGACTGTTTCGAGTTCGTAATTACGATTTCTAGGGTGTGGTTAACAAAATCTGTAAAAGAGACCAATTTTCGCATTGAATGAGTAGTTATCAACTCACCGCACAGCACAGCAATCCACGATCAACCAATCCACTTTCTTGGAAAATATTTGCACAAAGACTTTATTCGGAAATCGCACTGGTGCTGGGTCGCAGTTTTTAATGATACAGAAAGCCTGGAAAACCCTGGCGTAAAGTCAGTCAAGCCTAGAAAGAGGCTCGATACGCATCCACTAGACACTTTTGGTTTAAACGGTATAGACTTCCTCATTGCTCAGCTTGACAACGTTAATAACAGTCTTAAGCGGGGCATGGAGAGGTTTGTGTCTTTGAAATCTTTACATCATGGGAAGAATCATTTCAAACAACTAGCATAGTACAAAGCTTAGAGGGTCATTATAGAGTAACTGTGAAATCACGTAAATTGTGAAAAAGTGTTATGTTTTCAATACAACCTAAAGTTTATGTTGAATTAAAAAAAGTTTTTTTGCACTATTAATGCTCAGGTTTGGTGTCAATTTGTCAATGTGATTAAAACATTACTCTGGAGTGCGATTCTGTTCAGGCACTACACGTGTCTTAGGTAAGCACGAAAAGAAAACTTGAATTTGTGTCTCAGACTCCGAACGCGGAAACTAAGCTTGGTGGTACGTTGGGTTTTAAGAAAGAGATACCGCGAGCAATTGACAGATGTTTGCAGGGGAAACGGATTTAAATTAAATGGTAAAACCTTTGAATGACGCTTAATACTCGATTTCAGAAAAATTTTGATAATACACTTGTATAGCTCAAGTTCGATCTTAATTTGCAAAACGCTAAAGTTAACCGTTTTTTTTTTGTGAATCTGTCGTTGCATAGATGGGTTACCGAAGGGGCGCAAAACACAGAGCGCCGAATTTTCGGGGGGCGCTGAAAGTCAAAAAGGGAGCGTTGAAAGCCTTAAATTTGATTGTTTGAGTGATATCGCGGTTCGGCAAAAGTATTTGACAGCTTTTGTTTCTCGTCACTCTATTTTCAGGGAAAAATGTCGGAAAATCGGCGAACTGTTATGAAAATCTTGTAGAAGGTCTCTGCATGGGGGGTTGGGGGAGCAACTTTATCTCGGAACGCTGAAGTTTTTTTGCATATTTTGTTTTTTAAATTTGTTTAGTCTTTATCGACAACATATGTGTCAAGTTTGCAGACAATAAGACATGCGCAAAATTCGATTGCGCAGTAATATGCATGCTGCGAACGAGTGGCATGCTTGTAATAAAGCGCTTTACAGCGAGCGTTTTAGACACTGCCTTGCTGCAAATACCACGTAAATTTCTCTCAAGAACCATTTCTTTGTTCTTTTCAGCATTGGTAAGGCACTGTTAGAATTGCAAATCGTCTATGGGACTTCGAAATGGAAACAACAACATACATTGCTTCCCTCTTCCTGATCTCTGTTTTGGTGCAAACGTTGAAGGTATAAAAGAAATGAATGCAGTATCGTGTTTACATAACGCCTTCTTCAAACAACAGCATCAGTTGTTTTAAAGACAATCGAAATATCACCTTCATACCTTTGCTAAGACTTCATGTATTCCATTTTATACAGTGCATGGGTTGAAGGTCACTGTTGATATTCTGGTAGAAGTTTACTGCTGAATATGAGAGCTACTGCCAGATTACTTCGTAAAATGTGCTTTTGCGTTTGGCACATGGACGTTTAACACGTACTGTTAGTTATCATTTCAGGATTTAAGTTCCGGTTCACCCGATTTCAAGGATTTGCCATCTTTTCCTGGTAGTGAAGCATTTTACGGCTGGTTGAACAGGCCGAAAAAATAAAACCTTTGTAATTATATCAAAATTCTTTGTGCAACTGATGTTTCTGCTGTGCTACAGTGTCATCAGGGTTGTCAGCTTTTGAGTTTAGATTTTCTGATCAACCATTATCTTCTAGCATCTGTCGAAATAATTTCTTTATCGGTAAGGAAGCAGCCATGTTGATGTTGAAAAGAGGACCAATATCGCCAACAGCGTAGGCGTCGTCAGCTTACTGTTTAAATATTCCTCATCTTATTCAAGACACAATATCTGTGTTTTCAGGTGGCTGGGGATGATGGAAACTATACGCCCACGGATCAATGGCCTCAGTGCTTCACTAACCCCGCTCTGAGAGATCAAAAGATTTGCCAGTTGGCTCGCAGCGACCCGGAGAAGTTTGTGGAATTTTCCCAGGAACTTGCACAAAAACATCCTCCTTCGCCAACATTGCGTAAGAGTCAAAAAGGCAAACGTTTTCCTGACTTTAATGGACCTGCGTATGTTTCCACAATGTAGCCTGTGTCAGGGTAATTTTCTAGCAATGTTTTGCATAAAGTACCACCTAGCCAGCTATGAACATCCGCACAGCTTTTCGTTCGCAAGTTTTGTTGTTAATGCGTCCCGGGCCAATAGCCACAATCGAATAAGCTGCCATAATCATACACTTCGTATTGTCCAGCGCTCTGTGTCAACATTATGCTGCCCGGCAGAAACGGCATGTGGACCTATGACTCTCGAAAAGAAAATTGTGAAAAGAACATCTACCCACGAAACGAGCTTTTATAACTCACGAAAAGAATATAGAAACAGAAAATGAACCTATAACCCACGGATAGAACGTGTCCATACAATTTGTTGTCACAAAAAAATCAGTAAGGAAAATCATTTTACATTCTCAAGTCAAATTTATGTGTCGGCCAGTCTTTGAGTAAGACCCGATATCTATGAAAATTAGTTTATTGATGCTTAAGCGAAACTTGGAACTCATGCAAACTTCCATTAGAACAAAACACCTCAGCAACCACTGACTTTAAATTTGAGTTGAGTTCGTTTATTGTCGAGAAAGGTTAAACAATTGCATGCATATAAAAGTTAAAGCGCTAGAGAACAGAAAAAAAACTGTTAACTAGGTTTGTCTCGTCGAGCATCCCTCGACAGTTTTCATGTTGGAGATTTCGACCTCCAGCAGACCGCAACCCGTTTCAAAAATGCAAGCCCATCATGACTCTAAATTCACCAACAACTCAGTCATCAACTCTAAACCATGATAGAAAATTATGAAACTGTCGAGGGGTGGTCAACGAGACAACCTGGTTAACAATTTTTTTCTGTGCCCTAGCGCTTTAACTTTTATATGCACGCAATTGTCTAACCTTCTCGACAATAAACCAACTCAACTCAACTTGCCAAACAACAGTTCACATCGTCAGCAAAGTTTCATACGATGATCTTTTTAGTTCCTTCGAAGAATCTTTCACTGAATCTTTGCTGACTCTGTAAACAGTTATTTTCGAAACGTCGAATATGATTTTATTAAAATCATTGGTTGTTGCCTTGTTGCTTCCTGGTCAGCGATGCAAAAAATTTAGTTTGACATAATACAGGACTGTTTTACAAAATTTGCACATCGATGATTTGATTGGTGTAAACGTTCAGCAATTTTTAAAATGAAACAAACATTCACTTAAATGGGTTTTTGCGAACACTAGTTATTCGATATTGTTTTTCAGCAAGATTTCAGAACCAGGCAGCCAGTGCTAGGTTGCACGCCCGTCCCAAGGTGGGGGGAGTAAATGATCCCAAAATTGAGCCTCACACGACAGCAGACGTCGTTGGCAACAGTTGTTGAGATGTTAAGATTCGGCAAATATCGATTTTAGTTATTCAATCGTCTCTCTCTCCCAGCAGTTCGAAAGATTCTCTGACAGACCTCGGCCGGCAACAGTTTTTCTGAACCGCGTTTCGCAAAATTTAAAATAGGACGATTTTTTTATCTGCTGGACTAAACCGTCGACACTTTCTCAACCTTTCTTGATTGCCGCTATCCTGGAAGTGCGTCGCTTAAATCTCGAAGTAAACAAATTATTAAAGGTTTAACGGACAACCACGTTTGACCCGCTGTCGAGGCGACAGGATGTAGAAGGTCAGCATGGTAAAAACTACTGACCAGCAAAGGAAGTACAGCGTGCAATCAAAAAATAATCGTGGATAAACTCTGATGTGTTGTTTTGATTTACAGTTGATCGTATCCAGGCCATCGCCCTTCGCGTTCAAATTCTCGCCAGTGCAGCATCGTCTGGCACAAGTTACTTTGGTGAAGACTGGAGATGTCTTGTCAACACTTACAACTACGCACAGACGAATGCCTACGTCACAGACGTTGCTACCGGCGCCTTGGTGGAACTTTTTCAAAATCCACGTAAGCGAGCTTTGCATCATTCGAGATTCTTTATCTTGCGCGGTCGTTTTTGGACAATGAGGTGACGTAGAGGGGAGGCAGGATGATGCAAGGTTTAAATTTAAGCAGGGTCACTTTTATGAAGCATTCGTAGCGGTGGTATTGTGAGCTATCTGCAACTATGCAGCTATGTTATCTACGACAAAAAAATGCATCGTTGTTTTGGATATGATTTTTGTTTATCAAACCTATTCAGATTTCACCCTAAGTAAAACAGAAACACGGCAGTTCTCAAATGTCTCGGGTTTTTACTACAACTTTAATGATCTTTGTGTTATCGTTGGGTAGTCACAGTCCTTTTGCCAGTTAAAAGATCTGCCCCAGAACATAATAGACCAATTGCAAGTGCAACATTGAAACGATTCATGATTGCACAGTTATCGTTTTTGGCTAACCCGAAATTATATTGTTGAAAATGACGTTGTCATGACAACCTTTATAACAATCTGACAAGAACAGGTTTATGGCAGCTGAGACAAAAATAGTTTTTGATTAAGTAAGATAAATGCGTTACGGCTCTGACTATTGGCAGATGTGAGACACTAGATTAAAAAATAGGGAATGCATCAACATTCACGCTATCCGCTTACTTACGAACTTCGCTGGATGGAAGAAAACCTTTACAGCAGCGTGCAGGTTAAATAAAAACCATTTTTTGCCCAAAATCACCCGATTTAGAGTTAGATTAAGTTACGGTTTTGTTAAAAAAACAAGGGGAAAATTACCATTATGTGCCTATATATACAAACTACTAACAATACATGTGTGCAACAATTTCCAACTACATTTTGACATGTGATTAACTTTTTTTTCAGTGCTTAACATCTATCAAGAGCTTACTGGAGTAAATTGTCGTAGTAGTCCAATAGTGAGTGGTGCCTTCACCTGCACAACCTGCTACTGCCAAGTGGTTTACATGGAGACAACTGCACTTGTTTTTACCGGCAATGGTTTGGAAGTTCAATGGAGAAGAATAAAATATCCTTACAAGTGCGCCCTTCTGTGGTGAAATGTTTCACCGGAAAGAAGAGTTATTGGAAATAGAGGTTCTGAAAATAGAAAAAACTTCTACTGAATGAGACCTGCTTCGAGTAGGCGGTGGATAGGCTTTGAGCGTGCTTTATAAAACAGTCTCTGACTTCCTTACAACAACACGCTTAACAAGAAGGGTTGACAGTGGTTTTCGGTGATACAGCAGAAGATCCAATTAATAGAGCTACATTGGAGTGGTTGGAAGATGAGTACGTCCTGCGTGAAATGCCAAGCTGCCTTGTATTAATTTTGCCTGGACGCGTCATCAAGAATTTTACTTGTGACTTGCACTTATGTGGCTAAAGAGCCTTGTAGAATGCAAAGGCAGTACTGGAAAAAAGGTGTTGTAAAAACAAACCAACCTTGAGGACACGCTGGCTATTTTTCCAGAATGGTAATTATTTTTGCTGCTTCCGTTATGAGAAAAAATCACATCAAAGTTGTTTTGTAGAATAGCAAAAATATGAGAAAAAAATGATGTATTTTCAAGAAAATGATCTTTTGCTCATTCATTCATTCATTTTCATACCCGCTTGTCCTCTGAAGAGGGTTGCGGGGAAAGCAGCCCTAGAAGGGCTCAAAATACCTCACGGTTTTTCTCAGTCAATCGTATAGGTTGTTGGGAATGTACGTGTTCCAAATTTTGTTTTTGATCCATTTTTGTTCGCTAAAATTTAGGAAAAATTGACGAAACTCATTACAACCATTTTATTTTGGAAAAAATTGCAAACCGTTCAGCTGTTTGCACATAATTTTTTTAAATACTCAAAGCTATGGTTGTGTGTCGTAGAAGAAAAAGATATCACCTCAAGCTATTTTGAAATATATTCAAGTGCTTTTCGGATCAATAAAATCTTTTAGGATATTTTTCAGAATGCAAAAATGCTGCTAACAGACCAATTGTAAGTTAGTGAAAATCTTGACAATGTTTTCATGAACTTTCACAAAATATTACAAAACAGCTAAATCAAATGGCATTTGAATCCTCAAAGCTAAGATGTACAGGACGTTTCAAAATTGCTAAACGAATTTTTTATAATTTATACGTTTACAAGAAAGTATTACTTTCTGGGGATTGATATTTATTTTAGTATGTATTACTCAGAATTTGATTTTGAGAGTATGAAAATTTCCTTGCAATTTTCAAAATCTTTTTTCACACTGTTTAGATGTTTTTGCAGCAGCCAATCCTCTGTTTTCCGAAAGACTTCATGTTTCTGCAGCAGACTGCAAATCAAAAATGACTTAACTTTAGCACCATCACGTGGGCTTTTTGAATTTATATTCCAGTCAGTGGGTGGAGTTGCAAACTGTGCAAGCCATTCTTATTAACAGGCCGAAGATGTTAACTATAAAGTGGCTTTAAAGAATGAAAGTGATTGCAAGTCACCCATTGCTCATTCTTAGTTTGAAATTAAGAAACAAGATATAAACACAAATCCTGTACAGATCGTTCCCCGATTTGTGGTTTTCTGACATCTTGACAACATCACGGGAGAATTGTCCTGTGCTGCGAAGAAAACGTTTTACAGAAAATTCTATTCAACGGTAATGTTTGTCTCAGCTTGTCTACTTGCTACTTGTAATGTTAGTTTAAGTAATAGTTTTTTACTTGGTACAGCATAAAGTGCATTTAATTCTGAATTTTTACATTTCAATTAAAATGTTCATAGTTTGCTGTTCAGACTTCGGTTTCCCTTCCGCAACAACCGCATGCGTCAGACCCAGAATGTAGAGAAAATGTCCTCAATGCTGGTTCATAATCTACAGTATAATCTAGACTTGTGCAAAAACAAAACAGAACGTGAAAGACACAGCTGATGAAACCAGTTGCGTTGAAAACATTAGTCACAAAAGAGAATTGCCAGAAAAATACAACAAAACAAACTTTAGCCTTGCGGCAAGCTTCCAAGGAATCTGCCTGCTTTCTGCTTTCATACTTCTGGAATGATTAAAGCCAGAAAACTACTCCGACATGCAGGGCAATGTTATTGTTTTTTTAGAAGAGGCATCACATATTAAAATTTTTTGAATTCGTTCCGGTTGAATTCCAGAAAAGCTTTGTGTGTGCGGAAGCAGACATAAATTTGGCGCCTATTTTCTGTGGTTGTAATCGTTTTTTTTAATGTACATTCAGTGGTGCTTTAACGCACGATAATTTTTGTTGCTGCCTTGCAGACAGTATGGCGTGTACATTTGTGTTTATACTGCAATAAACTTCTACAGTGATTTGTTTGTCAGCTTGCAATTCCTTGACTATGCCGAAGTGGAGATTGACGAGTTTAAACTAAAGAAATAGAAAAAGTCCAACCAACCACACAACGGATACAAAACTTTACAAAAGGTGTAATGGTGTAATGATTTACTTTTGTAGTGGGCGAGTAAAACAATCCTCAAAACTTATGTCTTCTTACTCCCGTCACAGCATATCTAAAAAGCGTATTGATTTCTCAGCCACAATTGCATATTGCGCAAAAACATTAAAAGACGAGTTTGCTTGGAAGGAAATCAAGCCGTTTTTAAACGGCGATCATTATATTTAGTTGAACAAACTTCGCTGCTCTTCGATCGGAACAAGGCTCAAAGTGTTTTCTTTTTGCTTCCCGCAGAGGCAAGCGATTGGCCAGCGCTTGTGGTTCCGTTTCGCAGAAGAACTCACATTTAATAACTTCACTCACAGAATCGCAATGCTTTTAGGCAGTGTTCCCTTTTGCATTTTTCTTTTTGTGCGCATAAAATTGCACAACCATGCAGACACGCAACCAGCGAAACGTTTTAAGCGGTGCGATATGCAGTATATACAATATCAGATTTGGAATGCTGCAAGTGCGCGAGAATGAGATGCCTTCACTGGACAAATGATCTGGTGGTGGTGCGCAATTGCGCATCTTAGAAGGAACATTGGTTCTATTTGAATAAGGACTGAGGATGCGTAATTTTACGTGAAATCGATTTCCTATTAAGAGTTTGCTGATCGTTTCCTTGCTTACACCCATCGTGGAAAGTACATGCTTTTAGGTTATTCCACCTCTGCGGAAACAAAGTCCGCTTAATGTGGCACTAATGTCTGGTTCGACGTTTGCTGCTTTGGAGTGTGAAACAACGCTAAGTTTTGCTAGACAGCATCCAGAAGTTCCGGCGTCGTGGTTCAACATGAATAGATGTAGTTTGCACTTAGCATCAACTCAAGCCTTTACCAGAAAAAAATGCATCACTATCAATGCATGCTGATTGCTAATGACATGCGCAGCTGAACTGGTTGTGTTACACAAATATACTGGACGTGTTACACAGACACACTGGTAGCTGCGCTGAAAGTGACGCTGACAAGGGCATACATGTAATTCTCTGGTGAGCAAGACGAGTTTATTCTGCAGCAACTCCCATGACGTCATTTTGAAGCGAACCATGCAGCATGCAGGGAGGCTCGTAGCCACGAGGGGCATTCGGGGACAGCACCCCCAAATGTTGTTGCGGCCAGAAACATTGGTTTCAAACACATGATAAAAACAAAATCTTGACTCCCTAAAAATGTATTTCCCCCCCAAAATCCTAAAACCTGGCCACGGGCCTGCAGGATGTCGCGCCAGTGGGCTTGTTGGGGCGCAGGTGCTCTCACTGCAGTTTTCTGACCCCCGACTGGAGGGAAGTGATGAGGTTTTTGGTAATCTTTTTTAGATGAATGCGACTAGTTCCTCAATTTGCGTTTCGTCCGCACCAACAAAAAACATGACGAGTCACGTGACAGGCTGCTGCTTCACAGAGTTGTTCCGGTTGAGTGCTCTCAGTCATTTACTGTGTATGATGGTATGGGTTTAATCATGCATTTTTGCGACTCAAACCACGAAATAACACGAATGCAGCAAGAGGAAATACAATAACATCAAAGATCATTAGTTGATTATATAGTGATAAAAAATATAAGAAATAAGAATGACAGGCGCCCGTCCAGCACAGGCGTACGTCCAGGGTTTTTCTCAAAGTTTGATCATAGTGACCGCTAGGACATTTTGTGAGGTTTAATCTAAATACCGAAAAATTATAAATTTAATCTAAATACCAAATCTAAATGCCTCAACGATTTAATGTAAATACCGAGATGTTCATGAAGCGAGGTTTAAGTGTANTTTGATGGTGGTTATGCAGAGANGTTCTACGGCATCTTGAGAGACTGTTGGAAAAATTTGTGAGACCGCTTCGGTTNACCAAAAGACCTTAAAAAACACTGCGTCCGTCAGTGGGGTTGTGCTGTTGAGTGAAGCTAGCTGGGCGAAAGTGTAGATGTTTTGAGTTTGGTGGAAAGTGGTAGCTTTCTAATAATCCTCTGGTCATAGCTTGAAAGCTTGCTATCAATACATGCAGCATATAAAACCAATTTCCACAAACGCGTTTTGAAGCATCTCAATTGCCTGGAATTGATTAAACTGCATCGGCAGAATGGTTTTCACCAGATTTCTGTCCCTGAATGCAGGGTGCGCGCTCGCCCCAGATAGGATGCCATGAATGGTAAAAAAAGAACTTTACTTCTATGCAATGATATGAACAAAATATCACGTAGATGCCTTTCTGCAGAAATGGCGCCGTGTCTCAAAACACTTCTTGTACAAATATGCAGTTGTAGCGTTTTGTAGCGATTGCTTTAAATTTATAATTAATTTATAATTATAAAACAACGGCCAAAGCAAACCAAGTAAAAGACATGTGATAAACGTTTCGATAAACACTGCTACCGACACCAACACGACGCAATATCGCATTTCGTATTTCACCGTACAGATGATGGCAGCAGTTTTCACTGAAGTACTTACGAAATGCCTTTTAATGCACTGCTTCAAATTTCAATTACATAGAATCTTTCTCTCTAGTTCTACCTGTGTTGGTAAGCTCGACGATTTCGTAATAACATTCACGTCGTCGCATTTGCCATACCGGCGATGCTAAAAGAAACATGGTCTCGCATTTTTAGCTGTTGTCCATGCAGTGGTTAAATAAGCGCGTTCATCCGGAAAAGAGTTGACGCATATAAGACTTTCAGCAACTATTTTTTCTTACAGTACGTTCTTCTTGCTTAGAATTAAAAATTTACAGTAGTAAATAGACCTACTCACATGTGAAGCGAATCTCTATACGTTCAAGATGTAAAAAGG
>JGI24021J15306_10003739_pt1 | contig 17330 bp, 16 predicted proteins | sample Ectturendosymbi1_FD_15306 | JGI IMG/M metagenome (IMG submission 15306) | reverse complement strand
GTAAGGGCATGATCAGTGTGTGATATCTTGTGTGTCTGGACTGGTGGTTATGGTGTGCTTTCACACTGAGGCCTGTCATTCTTGTTTCAATTGTTTTTGTCAGCATCCAGTTGCTGTTCAATAAACTGCTGATTCAGCCTTAGCCTATTATACAGCAGTTAGTTGTAGCATGTTAAAACGTGCCTGCTACATTCTTCCCATCATGACGGAAATTAATTGTCTAATTAATTTTGTCTTCTTTTCTTCGTTTTTTAGAGGTTTTCTTTCCAGTTCTGCTTTGTCTGATAAAGGAAGACATTTCTTTCTTCTTGATTTTCTTCTTTCTTGTCTTGGAGAAGTTGTTCTTCCTCTTGTGAAGTCTTCATTTGACTTGAGTCGTATCCTGATATAGAATTCCCACTGTTGCTTGTATAGTCTGGGGATAGAATCCACACAGGTTCAGCATTGAATGATTGAGAGATATACTTGAGATCCTCTCATGTTTTAGATCTTCTTAATCTCTTTCTTATTTTGGTTCGTGTATGATGACTTTCACACTTGGTCTTTTTTTCTTATGGCGTCCAGGTGTGATGTAAGGATAATTTAAGATGATGATTGTAAGAACAATAGCCGTGGACAATAAAAATTTCCATGGATACGTTTCCTGAAATAAAGGTAATCAGTTGGAGAGTTTCTTGCCTTCGTGATATTCATCATATTTTTTTTTCAAATGTCGGGGTGTAATTTGAATTATTGTGGCCATATTGACATTTTCCTGTTCTTGTTTCTCTTTGTAGTGATATTTGTAGGCAATAAGGAGTACTATAATTCCTCCCAGGATACTGGCTGTGAAAATTATGAAGCTTTTATTAGTTTAATTGTTAATGCTGCCAGCTCCTGAAGTATTTTCATGTTTTCTTGATGTCGACTTGTGTCTTTGAGGACTTTCCTCATTTCGTCGAACTGTTCCAGTTTTTGTGACTGATTTTTTACGATTAAAGGTTGTTCTTTAACCCATTTGGTAAAGTTATGATGAAGTTGTTTTGTTACTCTATAAATTTCTGTATTATAAATAATTCCTTCAGATATCTGATTTCGATAAATGATGTCATTTCTCAAAAAAGGAATATTTTTCAATTTCTTTAGTGCTTGTAAAATTAATTTTCTGGCTTTTTATTCTTTTATCGCCATTTGCGTTGCATGAGCATTTTGACTTAAAATTAATTTCCTATTTTCAATCGACCATCTGGTCGTTATTATTTGTTGTTCGAGAAGTTATCTTTTTGAATGCAGGTACACAGTTTCCAAATCTTTGTTACCTATTTGCAAAGTCAGCCGTTAATCTTGAAAGGGTGGCAGTTGCGTTAGCAACTTCAAGTTAAGGGTTTACTGTCTTCAATGTCCGAAAGAATTCCGTTTTTTTTCCATTCCTGTTTTTAGAAAACTTACTACCAATTTAAGTATATTGCTTTTGTTTTTCGTATTATGCATTATGCATATCTGTAATTACTGAGCTTGTTCTTCTCACGATTTTTATCGCCCCTATGATAGGCCATCGTAGTTTGATTGATAGTGACGTATTGCTCAGTATTACATCCGGTACTGCTGTTTAATAGGACAATTGGTGTTTAAAAGCAAAATAAATTGCTGTCCTTGTTGTTCTTATTGGCCCATATTATTTGGCCCAATGGTTATAATGTACCAGGTGGGTATCGTAATTGACCCATATAGTTGCCAATTTTCCCGTTAGAATATACTTGTTTGTCCCATGCCAACGTGTATAATTGAACGTTGTTTCCTAATTGGGACTTTTCAGAATTTTTATCCTGGTATACTGATTTTATTATATATTTACTCGAACTTCCATTTTTTTTGAAGTCGTTTTTTGTTGCTATATGGTATAGCATTTATAAGGTTATCAGTATTTGTTGATTCAGTCAATGCTGATAATGTGAGTTTCATAAAAACCTGCTGTTTTAGGGAGAAGTGTTAAAATTTCTCTGATATAGATGCTTGTAAATAGCATCTATCTTCTCACCTCACTAGAAATTTTTGAAATGAAACGTTTGAAGGTAATATCACTGTTTCCAGAGTATCGCACATCGAATTGTGTCAATGTAATTTGTTTTTTATAAGAATCTTGTCCTTCAAGTGTGTTCCATTTGGATTCAAGAGTCCATGTAAGGGTTCTCGTTATCAGACCTGGAAAACGTTGATCATATTCAAAAGTTAACTGGTAATATCGGCCTTGAGGAAAAGAATTGTTAATTGTACGTTTTATTTTAAAAACGCACTAGTCCCTGAAACTGAGAGACTGTGAAACCGTCATGATTTTAAAGCATTTGTTCCGAAAAAATGATTCATCGATGTTAGACGGATAACAAGGATTGAAGTGAGGAAAGATTAAACGAATGATGTCTTCACGTGATATTAGTCGATTCTGTTCTTGGTTGCCAATATGTGTTGTGTGGGGTGGTTATCCAAAATGCCACTCTGGCGGGTGAAATTGTCAACTCATAACTAACTGGTGGTCCATAAAATTTGTGTCGTTTAAGTAAAGGGTCGGAAGGCTGGTCATAGATCCATTTGTCGTCGTATCTGATCGGATTGTGCCAGATGACTATGTATTGTTATCCAATTGACAATCCCATGTTGCTATGTGTGACGAGCAGTCCATGTGTTTAGAGGTATTGATATGCAGAAAGTGTCTTCCTTAAGAATGCAGAACAGAAATAGCAAAGGGGATAGGTTTTCGATAAAGCGGGCATTGGTTATTGCAGTAGGAAAAACAATCGTGGCATGCTAAGAAATGAGTGCACGGTATTAATAATACATCCCTGGGCTTGTCCATACAGATGATGCATTGGATGTGTTTTTGCAATTAGTGTGAATGGTCTTCACGGCTTTGTAGCGAGTGATCCGTCAAGGGTGTTGCATAATATTGCAATATTTTTGCAAGAATGTCATGTTGCTATTCTAAGTTGTGTAATAAGTCAAATATAGTTCCAGAATGTAACACTAGTAATAAGTTCATACGGAGATGTTCACAAAGGAGGCACTGGAGTTGTTGTTTGATGAAACGATAATACGTGGTATATTGCAAGGTTTGGTGCGCTGTTTGTTGTAAGGTCTCTTTTATGAAAAATTTCGATTTTGAAAATATAACATGTGGGCAGTAAGGAAAGTGTTTTGTATTTTCATGTATTTTCCATGGGTCATCAGTCTGCTTCCAATCTTTATATATTCCGTGACAGGAGGAACATTTATAATATGTCTCTTGAATTGTTGTGATCTTCGTAAATCCTGCCGTTTGCATGAGCAACTCGTTGCATGTAGCAGATGTCTCAGCTAGTGGGTTATTTTCTGGTGCAGTCGTGAGTAATATGTTGGCGCGAAAGTGACTATCAGGCTTTTTAGTGCCATCGCCTGAATGAAGGTGTTTACAATTAGGTGATGCTAGTAGATGGATGGCAAAACTGGAAATATTGGGCGGAAATTTTGTAACAATGATGCCGCAAGAAAAACACTGAATATATGTGTTGTTGGTTGAAAGTGAAAAAAATCCTTCATCGGCAAAATCTTTGACGTCATATAAAGTTCAATCCCAATTTTCATTGAAGGTGCGTAATCTTTGTTGTTCGTCTGTCAAATCAAAGGTAGTGACGTCATTGATGTGACATACATATGGAGATTTAAGTCGCATGTAGATAGTCGTGTCTCCGATGAATTTAGCTGTGTGTGTGTGATATTGTGAAACTGTTTGTTGTTTCAGTGTTCGCTGTCGTTGTGGTGTTAAGTGAAGCATTGTAGTATATGAATGGTATGTAGATTTCACCCTGTTTGAATGTAAGACGGTAAACTGTGGTTCGATTTTGTGTAAGTGCAGGAACTGTATGTAGTATTAACTAATTATCAACAAATGCAATCAAACAAAGAGAAATCAAATGTAATACTTAACAAGCAAGGCTATGTTTCGGTTATCCGTCGTGCAAAGGTAGTCAATGCTGTATGGGATATACAGGAAATCTTTGAAAAGACCCGAGAGTTTGAAGAGTTCTTGAGTTGATTTGCTAGAGTTGTGGCCAGTATTGTCACCAAAGCGTGACCAGTAGTGTGTAATTATTTGTTTTGTAATATTTCTAGATAATTTCTGGAAAACAAAGATAAATAGGTGAATTTTGTAGTCCCTTGACAACGGTTGCTTTTTCTCCGATTAACAGGTATGTTCAAACTTGTATGAGTGATGAATGATATGTGCATCCTACTGTTGGATGTTTTAAAAATAATGTTAGCATAGCCCTGTTATATAATTTCAGGTGCGAGTCAGTCTTCGACTCGATTTGGCCACGCGAGTCGCACCAGAGCAGTGTGGTTTTAAATCAGCGTGGTGGTATCGATAGTCTGATCCGCGTAACGTCAGTGTAGACGAAGCGGAGTAAAAAATACTGAGGAAAAGACATGTTTCAGTGATCGTCAATTCATGAGTGAACACATTGACATATACTTGTGTTGTGAAAAATTAGAACAACGAAATTAAAAATGTTTAAGATGTTTAAAGAGTACAAAATGTGAGCTAACATTTTGTTGAGCGTTGTCGGTGCAAATTGGACAAGTTATGTTCTGTTTGTTGCGGATGCTGCAAGTTGCCAAATGGTCACATGGCAAAAATGCAACTTGGTCTTTTGACTGAAAGCACATAAAGACGAATCTTTGTCTTTTTAAGGAACAAGTATACATTCTTCTAAGTTAATGAAACTTGCAAAAATTGTGTGGTAATTTTCAATGTGTTTTTTTAAGAAAAGTGTCGCGAATTTCTTTATCACTGAAGCCCATAATTTTGGCGTCAGGTACAAATGAAGATCATTCATTCTCATTTCAGTGAGTATTTAGTGTTCTCTTGGATCAGGAATCGTTGGGAGTTGGTGTACTTGCAAGGAAGGCCTATGCCTAGAGGCCTATTGATTTGCGTTCACCGCAAGAGAGCCTACAGGAGGGGCATGGGTTATAATAAGTGAGCTGTCCTTAAGTCTCGACAGTTCAGAAACACTCCAAACAGCATACATATTTGAAGTGAATTGTCAAAACATGTCATACTCATGAACGCATGAAATGACAAGCAATGAACAAAAAAATATAGAGTGATAAGAGTGGTCCGGATATGGATAAACTTCACGTTATTAGCTGTTGTTGTATCCAGGCATAGGTGCCGTCTTCGATGGTGGTGTTTACTAAGGATTTCCATGAATGTCTCACTTGCCATTGAGGGTCAAGTGTATTCACGCATTCAAGTGAAAGCCAAAACTGAAAAAAAAGAATCTTGAGATGCTCTGTAAAGTTTCTGCTTGAGTAGTTCAAATATGAAGGGATTTTTGTGTTACTTCGTCAATCTCTGAATGGTTGATTTGCAACTGTTTTTGCAGTTTGGAAGCATGGCAATTTGATGCGTCACGCTGTATGGATTGAAGAGTTGGTCCACTACAGTCTAAAGAATCAGTTCTTGAGATCTTTAATTACTTCAGTCAAACAAGTATCTAGGACAGTTTCAGTCAAATCCATTTCTTCCAGGAATTCCTCAAACCAGTCTTCCGAATTTGTGTTTGAGGTATCCGTTTGACAAGCCGCATCTTTTCCGATTTTGAAACTTGTCAAGCACAAAGTCCTCATTGGAACAGTCGGCTTTGATACCACAATATCAGAAATGTGCATACCCTGAGTTACTCAATATGCTACACAATTTTCAGTGGCTATAGCTGTCATTCTACGCTAAAAGTTTGATCCAAATTTCTCCTAAAAGGTAATAATAAACATACATTTATATAAAGAGATAGTGTCAGTTGTGGTCCAAATAATTATAAAAAAAGAACTCATTATTGAAAACTATTAATTCCCTGAGAAACAAAGCGTGTGTCAAAAAAAACGAGATATTTCACATAGAAACGAAGTGTTTCACGTAGAAACAAAGCATTTCACATAGAAAGTAGATGTTTCACTCAGAAACGGCGTGTTTCACATAGAAACAGGGGTTTTCACACAGAAATAAAGCGTTTCACATAGAAACGAAACATTTCACACAGAAAGTGAGTGTTTCACTTAGAAACGATGTGTTTCACATGATATAATTAGGTATTGAAAATCGTTCGCCCTATGCAAATAAATAATTTGAAGACCATGTCGTCGTAATTTGTTCAGTTCAAAAAATGATTTTGGTGAAAACCTTCCTCTTGACGCTCAATAGAAAGGAAGAAAGAAGAAAGAAGAAGAAAAGAATTGAATAAAAGAAGATAGAAAACAGTGCCTGCATGAGGGTCAAATAGTCAAGTTTTCACGTTAGTTAGCTGAACGTTCATTTTCTTGAATGTGCGTCTTCATTAGTTAATTTATCTTTTTACGTATTTAAATTGTCATTTTCATTAGTTCGTTGTTCATGTTTAATGGTCTTAATCGTCTTTCACATTGGATCCAACACAAAACAAAATTATTATGACATTCCGTGCACGATTACATCGAAACCAAAGAACTTGCACGAGACCACAAGAAGACTTTTTTATAAATGTCTACTACAAGGCTTGGACTTTAGGAGTTCGTCTCGCAAGTAATATGTAAACAATAAAAAAAATCCACTGTGAAGTCTCCGCACTTCCGGAAAATGAGCACTACTTGGCATATACATTATGATGTCGTATCGCAAGCAATATGTACCCGTCTCCAGGAAATCTTCGTTGAACAATATAGCTGTTAAATTAATTTTTTGCTATGGAATTTCGTCTCAAGGGCGTGGTACTGACAAAAGGAAAAACGTAATGATGTAAATGAAAGGGGCTTGACAGTAGTTTTAAGAGTTCACCATTTAAGCGGGTTATCATTTATATTTGCGAAAAAAATTCTGCGGTTCAAAAATTCTTAGGACCACTTTCTGGCAACTGTCTTCTTACCTTATAAAGTTGGATAGTAGTATGTTCAATCTTCCGGATTTTTCTTCGTTTTCAAGTTTGTTTCCTGGGAAGAGTCGTGTGAGAGACTTGATCCACTGTCTAAAACTTCTAGTGAGGTGATATTGTATTGATGTGGAGGAGTTACAATGTTTTGAGGGGAGGTTTGTTTTGAACGTAGAGTTGATTGTTGCCCATTATCGCTGGTATGGTTAGTTGATGGATTGTCACTTTTATTTCGTGAAGTGAGATAGTGTGGGTTTTGAGTGAACCTTTGTTTCCTAAAGGATATTTGTTGTCGGGTTTGTTGATATTGTGGTCTTTGCAATGGTCGGGATCGACATTTTCTTGCTATGTGGCCAAATTTGTTGCATTTAAAACATATACGAGTTTCCGGTTTCCTATTTTTTGACTTTCGTAATTTGTTGTCTTGTGGTAGGGACTGTTGCATTCGGTCCACTTGTTGTGATAAGCTATGTAGTTGCTGCGAGAGATTATGATATAGAATTTCGCTGGGATTTCTGTGTTGTAATTTTGTCACTTCTTTCAGTTTCGTGAAGATGTCATGTAACAATGTGAAAATTGTGTGGATGAGGGTCATATTTGTGTGTAGATCCTCATGTGTTTCCATGTTATTTTTATGTGATCAGGTAGCTAATGATTCGATTTTTGATGTTTCCTCTGCTTGAGTTGGATCCATAACACTATCCTGTGCATGGGAAATGACCGTTTTTGTGTTTATAGTTTCCTCTGCAGATGGTTCAGCAGGTTGTTCGTTGATTTTTGAAAATTGAATATCAGATATGTGATTAGTTATGACTTGGTAATGCGGTTTTCTGAAAAACATAAAGCTTGAAGAGTATTTCTGGATAGGATGGGTTATTCGACGTTTATAAAATAGTGAACTGTTTGTCACATAGAGAGAATGCATTTATGCAAATGAGCAAGTTGTGCAGTTAAAAAAATTGTTATCATGTTTCTCTTTATGTGTGACGAAAGAGTTTAACAAACTCTTTGGTGAACAAAATTTCCTTATTTTTCATTTTCTATGAATTGTGGGCAGTTTTTTATGAAATGACCTTTGCGTCTGCATGAGTAACAACTTCGATGTTGATTGCTAGATGTTGGAGATGTCATTAGTGTCACCACCTAATGATCGTTGTTTTGTATGTTGTGAGTCTAGCCCTCGATGAGCTTGGCTTGATATGTTTTGGGGATTTAAAATTTGAAAGTGATGTTGCAGTTTTTGGGTCTGTAGGATAGCGTGAAATATCTTCTTGTTGTTCCGGTATGGATGGTTGTTCGATGATCCTTGAAAGATGCCCTGAATGGTTTAAAATAGGCATTCGTGTTTCTAATCCACTTGATAGTTGTTGCTGGACCAATGAATTGACATCCGCTGGTGACGGAGGAGAGGACTGAGGCAGCGATTCAATCTTCTTGTGTTTCATTGCCAAAGGCTTGAAGCGTTTGAATTTAGGCATAAGAAATTCTTGCTCAGTTGCTAAATTAAGAAGTTAGTGTTGAAATGATGTGTATCTTATAAAAATTTTGCAATATGTACAAGCAGAATAAACATTTGCGTCATAAAGGAAATATTTCGGACGTTAGAATAATTTTGTAAAAAGCTTTTCGTGACAAGATGAAGACGATGAAACTGAAAAATAAAATATGCAGTTCGTAGCCTGTCTCCCCTGATGTGGGCCATTCGAAGTCTAAGACGTTGTGATGGCCTGTAATTTTTATGTATAAAAGGATATAGCGAATATCTGGTGCGGCGTTTTTCATGACGCCTGTTGGAAAGGTTGCACTGTAGTGATGTTGGGTTAATCACTGTGTGGTTATCACTAGTTGTGAATAGGGATTTTTAGATGAGGGGTAATAATTGTAAGGCCCCCTAGCATGGGCCTCTATATTCATTGTTCCAAAAGCAGTGTTTATGAAAGAATTGGAATTTCTCAAATGAAAGTCGTTCATAAAAATAACTGATAACATGAGAATTAAATGTGCGATTATTTATAACATCTAGAGAGACATGAGCATGAAGTGGTGAGGTGTCCAAGCTCGTAGAACCTACAAAGAAAAGTTACAAAGTCTTTGAACTAAAGCTGTGTCAGCTGCTGGTGTGCTTCCAAGCACTGCAGCTAATTTTTGCAAAGGGGCGCAAGCTTCCCGCTTGGGAACTTTGTTTCATGCGGTTTTTGGTGACAGCATAGTTACTGTTGTTCATGCATACACTGATTTTCACTTGGGTGTTCAGACCAGTGATCACACTACGGGCGCCTGCAGATATGTGCACAAAACCGTTGGATGCAAAACAACAGAAAAGATTATGAAAATATGATGGGGCTGCTTCTTAGATAATGAGTTGCTTATGTTCATGAGTAAAATCGATGTACTATGGGGTTTATTGTATTTCAATTTATGGTATCGAATTATGACTTTAACAATGAATGCAAGTTTGAGAAAAAAATGTTGGGATATGAGAATAGTAAAATTTAATAGAAACGATGTTATGGCCACTAGCTAGCCATGCCAAACCACATCTCATAAAACGAAATTATACAGGCTGTAACCCTGCGCAGCCAGCCAGTGGCCCACCTTGTGTGTCAGCGATTAGGCTGAGGTGTATTGGGACGTTGAACAGTAAATAGGAGGTTGTTAAAGCTACATGTTGTATCTGATTCTACGTTGTGTTGAGAAAATGTTTATAAAATAAATGAGTTGAAACAAAAGAAATATGAAGAACTATTGTAACCGCTAACTGACCAGTAAGTAGTGCATTGGAACCCAAATTGTAAAGGGTTCCTAAGTAAGGGCGAAAGTTGATGCTGTTGACAAGAATTAGCTCTATGACGAGAGTGCGTGTTGAAGGTGTTACAACGCAAAAATAGGCTGCATTACTAAACAAAAAGTTAATGAAAATTTTAAAGCAATTGCGTGGGTTTTGATGGTATTACTTCTGAATCGCAAAGTTTGAACGCAAGCCGTCCAGGTATCGACGGAACTTGAGACGTTTAAGTTGGGTCGCGACGTTGCTAGTGATCTTGGTTATGAACGATTTATCTGGATTGTAATATTAAGAACATGCTAACTTTTGACTATGTGTTTGTTTTTGAAAAGCGGTGTAATGACAAAAAGGAAGATGTTGGTTTTAAAAGAAGCGAAAATGCAAAACTGAAAAAAAAATCTGTGTCGACTGCTAAGCCACTGTCCCATGTCTGAGTAAATAATGGAGTAAAAATTATCTTGTGTGCATAGCTGAAATAGTGGAAAACCTAAAATTAGATTATATCCAAAAGGTCTTTAATGCACAAGTGTTGGTGTATAAGTGTTGGTTGGAATGTGAGTTCAAGCAAATTAAGTTTAGAACATATGAAACAAAATCGTTTGTGGATATTTTTGACATATACTGTGAGAAAAATGTTTGTGAAATTTATATGGAAGGGTATGATTGCTAGTGTGGCCCGAAGGTTGGTTCGTCAAAGCGCAATGTTCAAGTGTCAGTCTGGCCGTCACACAAACTAAATGTAGAAAGTGGCATTTGCTTGAAAAAGTCCTTTAAAAATTGAGACGCTCACCTTTAGAAACAGTTGAAATGTTGCAAGCATGTGGCGTTCAGGAATCGTGTTCAGAGCATGCAATAAAAAGGTATCTACATTATGTGAAATCCTATTGCCACATCAAAGTCGTTCTGCAAACTTGTAATTCTGGCCTATCAGTTTGTGACTTGAAAAGGTTAATATATGATGAAAACAGAATCTAGTATGTCTGTTCTGTGTAGAAGTATATGCTGCGGTCCCAAATGTATGTTCTATTTTGTGGTGGACGTGACATCTGTAATAAGGGAATTTATGAAAAAGTTTATGGAAAATGTAGGGTGGTGCAGCACTTCGTTAACAAAGGTGTTTGCACAAAGGTTTTCATCTAAAGATTTCTGACTGCAAAGCTGATGAGTTATTTCAGGAAGTAATAAAGGATGCATATGTCTCTAAGTTTTCAATGAAGCTTCAATATCCTGGTCGTTTCTATTCAGCGCTTCTATTCTTGAAAGGAAGCGCTTTTCAGCGCTTCGTTTCTATTCTTGAAAGGCTGTTTGTAATTTATTAGAACAGCGTCTGACATTTCTGTCAGTCGCTAAATAATTAAAAGTTATATAAAAAAGATTAATGGAGTAAGCATGTTTGTGTTTAGGTAGTTCTGTGAAAAAAATATATGTGAGTTAGGATAAAAACAAAGGTGTGAAAGCAAATATCTAAAGGATTGAATTGCTCATTGGAAGACATAACGGTCTCCACAGCAAAGTTAATTACTTTCTGGAATATATATTTCAATAAAAGCACACTAATAAAACAATCGCATCAAAAGTGCAAAGAGAGTGACACTGAATATTTGACATAAAGCTTGGCTATAGAAAAAGGTTATAAGTGTCTACTCAGATGTATTTAAGTTTATGGTAAAAGCTAGCCATATTAGATAGTAATATAGAAAGTTTCCATTTAAATAAAAATTTTTTTTTGGTTGAAGATTTCAGAGATGTTTTAACATTTATCACCAAGATGTGCCCAATAGTGGCGAGGGTATGATTGCCGTAGATATTCAAAGAAGGTGGCATCTGACAGTCCAAGATAACGAACGGTTTGCTTAGTTTTCGCTTTGTCCAAAGCATGGTCGGCCAATAAATGATGAATGCTTTCCTGAATGATTGGAGAAGAATAGATGACATCAATGCTGGTGATCAAACATGGTGCTTCCCGTAGAGCTTGTCGGTTAGGATAATTCAAACCATAAATTGAAATAGAAACTTCTTGACTGTTCTGGGAGAGTGGGGAAAATTCCAATTTGGCAGGTAAGTACTTCGGAAAAGGTCGTTGTGGTGTTCTCAACATTTCGGGTGAGTCTGGATTGTATTGAGGAAAGTGAGGAGCTGGCAAAGCAATGTCATTTTTAGAACGATGAGCAAATGATCGTGTAAGCATCGACTCGTCTCTTTCGAAATTCCAGGAAACAGCTTTTCGAGGATCTCGGTCGTCTATCGTGACGTCCGGTGTTAGATGCATGGTAGGTTGCAGTTCCATACTGGTTGGGATGGGCGACAGTCGAGAACAGCAGGCCATGATTCAGCTTTTCAATGTGTCTATGTTACTATGTAAAATCTTAAGCTGAAACACAAAAACGATTCATTTTAAAACATGCAAACAACATCCGTATTGAATCTCTTAAAACATGGTAACATATCCCATCTGTATACTATAAACATGACAGAAAAATGTGTGCGCAATATTAAACCATGAACATCGGTAAATCACAATAAAATGATAGCAGCGAACACATAAATGTAAAAAAAATGTCCGTTCTCTGTTTCAGGAATAAATCTCGTCTCGCCAGTGAGACTAATGTTCCATCTTGTTTAAATTGAGCATAGTAGTTCACACGAAAATGAGTATCCAAGCTCATGTTTACAACATCAGAGAAAATTCTTTGTCCAAATTTCTTCATGCTGCACTGCTTGACGGAGCTGGTTGGTGTTTAAGGACACGTCCCTCCGGCTTGAAGCATAATATCAAATGCGAATTTAGTTTTGTGCAGAAGATTAAATTCCAGCTTAGTTTTGTCACCACAATATCCGTGAATAAGAATGTAGGATTTGAAAAACATGGCGTCATCGCCACAAATGTTAAACAATCGAATTTGCCCAAATTGTAAGGGTCGGCTGATTCCATGAATACGACAATAGTTATCTACTCTTGTCATTATGACGTGTTCATTGTATACGGGGACTCTACATAGAGGAATGATTAAGTCAGGTTCATTTGCCAAAGCAATCAACATCGAAGGCGTATAAATGAAGGATTGCTTCTGGTTCAATGTTTCACGTTTGCATAGTCTCTTGAGCAGATTCATAATGTTATGAATAATCTTATTAGCTAAAATATATATAGGTGGGATTAAAATGAGAACGTGAACGAAGCAAAAACAAATTTCATAGTTCAATAAATATTAGTAAGCTTAAATATTAAGTAGGCACGAAACATGTGGTATGTCTAGCGTGCACATCACTAAAAAAAACATGCGGAAGTGAGAACGTGCTTGCTGCTGGCAAGAGTTGCTAGCTTTCAACAGGATGTCAAGTGTATACAGAGACGTGTTGCTTGAGAAGCCTGTTCTGATCTCACGTTTGAAGCGGAAATAGTATGGTTGGCNGCGTTTTAGCTTTACTGCCTGCTTGTGCAAAGTAAAAACCCAAAAAAATTTTTATCATCTTTTCACCTGTGAATTGAAAAGAAAGACTTCATCAGGAATAAGCATTTGCGTTAATAAATGAAACGGTGAAATGTTTGCATAAGGCTCGCATTGCGTGTCCTTACGCGGATTGGAAGCCTGTTTTAAACGGCGATTTTGACATGCAATTTTAGTTTGTGAACATAACGGCTTGTCATGTCCTTTATCGTTACAAATTGGACAACGTGAAAATCCTTGTGAGGTTATATACTGTAAAATTTGATGCACTGCATCTTGACGACGATAGCACGTTATCAAAGTAGGAATTTGCCATTCAATAGAAAACTGTGTGAACTTATTATAAATAGTTGAAAAACGATGAAAACGATTTCGTAATAAAGTCCTAAAGTCGCAAAAATTTGTACGCTCGCAAATTAGTGTGTCAATAGGGTTTGCTTGTCGTTCAATAGTGTCTATAAAAAATTGCCATGAGGTATCCATTGTCGGTGGTAGCGTCGAGCTCTTGCGTTTACGATTTTTCTGAAAATAAAGTATGTACCTGCTAACAAATTATTCCAAACCGACTGGACACGCTGTGAAGAGCAATCAAGAGGAAAATGTTTTCGTCGGCAGATCCAGCATGAATCATAAGCCTCAATGGTTAATAATTTATTCAATTCCATTGGTGGAGTTTCAAAATAAGTGAGATGTATCCAAATTATGGAAACTTGGTACGAAAAGGAGCTTCGACGCAGCTCTTTCAAGGCTGGTTTATATGCAACTTTAAGATGTGCTGACAATAAGTGTAGCACCTTTTGCCAAATCAAATTGTGTGACAGCAAAGTTGACAATTTAAGAAATTTATTTATCATAGGTCTTAAAGCATCTGCTATAAGTCTAGTAGGCAGTTCATGCCAAGTTATGTTGATTGTTTTTAAAATTTTTAGACTTCGACGTACAACTTGCAAAGAGCATTTCGGCGGTTTAGGATTAGGCATGTCTAGACACTTCGCAGCACCCCGCAGAATAGTTGACAGTGTAAACATGATGTCAAGATATACACAAAATGCTAACTGCTAAAAAAATAGAAAGGTGAATTATGTCAAGATTTGAGAAAACATAAAAAAAAGAAAACGAAATTATCGTCATAATAACCTAACAGGTCACCTGGTCATTTGTTTTCCCCTTGGAATGTGATTTTTTGACCATTTTTGATTCAGAAGTGTTGGATTTTTTGAGTTCCTTAGCCTCAATCGAAAGTTCAGGTTCCAGGAATGTTTTTATGTGCGGTGGCAAAAGTGAGATTTCTGTCAAAACGAAATACCAAATGCTGGGACGTAGTTCAGTCAGATTGTGATATTGCATGTGGGCAGAAGCCTCAGAATCTATCTTTATTCCAATAGCACAGTGTGGCAATTTGTACAATGATGCTATCATTACACCAGCGCGCACAATAGCATGTCGCCTTTCACTGACAGATTTCACATGAAAGAGTTGATACGGTATGTTCGGTGATGACCATTGTGAAATCTCGTCCAGTAAAGCCTTGACTGCTACAAATTCTTTACCATCAAGATCAAAAGCAGAGAGATTTTCAGATACTTCTTGTGACAGTATGCAGTTGTTACTTTTGGTTTGAGGATGTTCCAAAGCCATGACATTTTTAATGCGCTGAACAATATTCAGTGTAGGAGAAGAAGATGTGGCATGTAAATGAGCACATGGAGTACGTTGATCCGAATTGAATTTTATGATTTTCTCTAACGGTTCCATGTTGGTCGATTCACAATCCATAAGATTCATTGGTATATTGAAATGACTATCTTTAATTTCTATGACAATTAAGATACTATATGTATATCCATATACCTGAAAGACGAGAGTTTAAGAGACACATTTGAAACTCTAGAATATGACATTAAATATTGGGTTTAGAGAAATGAAATATTATTGATATTTTGGGGTCAGAAATATTGCATACTTAAAAAGGAAAAATAATCTAATAGTCTCGTAGAAACAATAAGTAAATCGCTACCTTTGGGTTGAGTGGTTGGTCGCAGAGGTACTGATCAACATTCATTGAACATGCTACTTCATAGTCTATCTTGATTTTATCAAGGGTCGTTTTTGGTAACAATGGAGCTTGTTCCATAAGAAATTTTAGTGTCAGAATTTGCAGATGGACAGCGGAATAAGAACTTTCATAATCACACAGTTCATTCCGTTGTACTTGAAAAATGCATGGTGAAAGATCGGCATATTTCGCAATGATCTGACCAAGACGGAAAAGAGCCTTGTTTTGGTCTGTAATATATTTTGTCAAGACCGTCATGATTGGAACTTGTTTGTTAGTAAGGATAATGGCTTGACGAATTGTACACTTTGCCAAAAATAAATGAGCATCATCAAAGCTTATTAAATAGGTGTCCTCATCTAATTCCCAAAAAGTATGATGGTCTACAAATTGAGTGTATGTCCGAAATTTCACAATAAGATCCAAGATAAGTTGGACTTTTTGGTTCAATTCCAACTTTGATATTTGCTGAAGGGGTGTATACGGATTTGAATTGACAAGCGATAAAGGCGTAGCTGGCATTGAAACCACTGGAAAACTGCCCATGTTTTCATATATGTCTGAGGGATACATAATCTTTACACCAGTTGACGTAGTGTTCATAGCAAAGGCTAAGACTAAAGAGGATTGCACAGTCTGTGTACAGCAGCACAATGCAATGAGAACCATATAAATAGCCATTTTATAATTTCCTAACAGATTAAAGAATAAAATCTACGAAAGTGAAGTATGAAAATAAATAAAGCGCAGATAATGTTGATTTTTTTGCTTAAAAGTGAATTATTAGTAAATAAAAATTAGAATGCAAATAAAGACTTTTAGAAACAGTTACGTGTGACTGCATGAGTTGCAGAGCGATGACTCGTCATGAGAAAAAGACTCGAGAAGATCCAAACTCTGTAAAAAATGTACAAAAAAAATTCTTATAAACGAGGTTAGAAAGGAGATTATATAATCATAGCAAAAGATGTATATTTTAATAACTATTGGACGAAATAAATTCTAAAAAAATGTCACACCATAAAAATTCGGAATGTTTTTTGCAAGAAAGTACAAATTTTGATCAAAATTTTGTGTTAGTATGATGTATGCAGTCAGTGAGGGACGGATCCGAAGAAAGATCAAAGATTGCTATTGGATCTAATGCGAAGCAGGATTCGATCCAGGCGGGTTACAAAGAGATGTAGCCGGCATGCCGCGCATGTACGGGTACCCATTTATAATGCAAAGAATTCTACATTAAAAATGTGTACGCGTTCCTAAAAGAGTAAATGGATATCGCCCAAGTGTGGAAATGTCCACTGAGGAATGATAAAGGAGCAGTGCTCAACTTAATCAAATGGCCTCCTGAGGCGCTAAGCGGAACAAGGTAAAACCTTGAACGGCTGAAGAAAATGGTCTCACTGACTGTTTTAAAGTTCATTCAACGATTTAAAAGTTTCGTAGAAATTTCAATATGAGTTTGTGCAAAGCCAAGTAACGGTTGCAATTTGAATTGCGGTATAGGTGTCACATTTTTCTAAACTTAAATATTAAGACCCGGAGAGGGTTGTTACTTCAATAGTGCACAATTTTTGAAAACGATTTGTACGTAATGAAAGCAAACAATTGTCAAGCATCAAAAGTAATGTAGAGACTAGCAATGTATTTTAATATTAGTTGTAAAAGAAATGACCGCTTATTTTAAAAGTGGAATATCTAAGAAATATGTCAAAGTGTCATCAGTAAATGAAAATTATGTTAACAAATAAATAGACTAATGACAAACATGAGGTTAATAGTTGTTTTTGAGATGTTAATTAATCTTTAGGAATTATAAAGTGTCAAAGACGAGTTATAATTTTGTCGAAAAGTTACTAAACTTCTGACAAAAGTTGAGCGACAGAAAGGTACATATCGCAGTATTATTAATAAAAGAAACAAATGTATAATTATTTTGTTAAAAAAAACGCAAGGTATTTTGAAGTATCAGAGGCAAGTAAAGTATGTTAGTAAGTTTTTAAACTTCTAACATGAGTTGGGTGCCAAAATGTACAGGTTCTATCCTCTATGGTGGGAGAATAAAATCTGATTTTGATACGATAGAAATCAATTTAGTGGGTTCGCATCTTTATCGCATCATGGAC